>Ga0118677_10000696_pt1 | contig 73033 bp, 65 predicted proteins | sample AliMusrvi5mmetaG_FD_86154 | JGI IMG/M metagenome (GOLD analysis project Ga0118677, IMG submission 86154) | reverse complement strand
GTTCCTACATCTGCACGCTACGCAAACAAGGCCTGCCCGTGCTCGAATATCTTCGCCGCGCACTCGAGGGCAGTCCATTCCTGCCCACACCCTCAGTAAACCCCTGAGTAGTTACCATCACTTCCGTGCTCTGAACCCGCTCCTTGAGGAATTTGGCAATCGCTGCCTTTGCTCTCAGCGTCGCATCCTGCGTCGCCCCGCGGATTTCATCCGCTTCATTGAAGTCGTAGGTGCCGCTGCCGCGCCCGTAGAGTCGCCACCCACCCGCTGGCAGCAGTTCAAGCGCGACCCCATCGGGCGATTCGAGTTCCTCTTGAACTTCCTGAGTCGCCGCCGCCTTTTTTAGTTCTGTTCGCCCGCCATCGGCGCTAGGTCCAGATGTAGATTGACTTTGAGCCCACCCGGTAGATATGCATGCCAAAAGCAATGGCATTACTAATCGAACAAATAAGGACTTCATTATCCTTCTTTTCTCTTTATCAGGCCTGTTTGTCGCTGAACATCAACTTTTTACCCAGGACCCGTCCGTTTGTAAAGAACATTAATCTACTTTCTTACGCCTTACCCGCTGAGCGTAAAGAGGGTCATTTAATCGTATTACATGCAAGAATACCCGTTGACCGCAAGCCCCAGCCCGACAATAAGCAGGGAAACCGTCCCTGATATTCTCGTGATGTTTTTCATATACGATTCCGAACTGTTCCTCGCAAAGCAGCACTTGTTATGCCCTGCGTAGTGGATAGAATGCTTTTAGCTGTTTGGCTGCTTTGTGCAATGAAGTGGGGCAGCGGTGCGAAAGTTGCCTGCAAAAAGTGCCTGGGACAAAGTGCATTTGTAGGCAAATAGAGCACTGTCTCAATTTCATCCACAGCATTACGCCTGTTTCGGGCTATTCCCATCCGGCAACAGTGCGCGGATGGCGAAGGTGGAAATCACGACTCCCCATCACCTCGAGATCCACAAGCCCTCCCCTTCATGCACCGTTGGCTTTACCGCAGCTTCCCTGCCAACTGCTACCGCTGGACATGATCTCGACCAGCTTGAGGCAGGAGGGCAGGTGGATGACGTGGTTGAAGGGCGGCGGCGGTGATCGAGAGGATGGAAGGTAGGGACAGCTACTTCGTTTAATGGCTGGTTGCTGACGCGTAGACCGGCCCAGCAGCTCTTCTGAGTTCAAGGAGGCATGGAAGGAGAGCCGGGAGGAGATCGAGGTCAGGCAAGGCAAGGGGCAGTTCGGGAAGTCACGAACGCTGTAAGGGCCAATGAAACATAGGGGTTTATTCAATTCACAATATCGCGCTGTTCCAGCGAGCGCAGGAAAACTCACCAAACTTGTGTATTCCGTGGGACCAGCATCGTCGTTCGTCGCCAGCACCGTCAGATTCGCAACCGCCGGCCCGGTATAGACATTCAACAACGTATCGAAGGAGCTCCCGAGCGTGGACACTGTCGCCAGCCCGTCCGCCGGAGCTGACCACGTATACCAAACCGACTGCCCTCCCGAATTGCCCGCGTGGTTTGGTTCACCAGCCCGCTTAGTTGTCATCGCGGTAGATCCCGTTACAACGATCGACGTTCCAAAGAGCGAAATCCGTTTTCAAAATCATCATTGCCGGTTTGCGAAACCGCCAGAACTTGACCTCCAATCACAACAGACCCGCTGCGGCTTCGTCCGTTGCGATTGACGTCCACAGAGTAACTGATGATCGCGCTTCCGGTGCCGCCGCCGGCTCCCAGGGTTATCCAGGCGTTGGTGTTCACCACCGCCCATAAAGGGGTCAGTTAATGAGATTGTCATATTTCCAGGAGACGTTGGTCTGTGGATGCCGTGGGCCGGCCGCTTCCGCGCTGTTGGAGCAGCCACGCCAAATGTCCTCGGCTGCCCATGTTCAAGCGTACAAATGTCTATCAGTCCTGACACTTGTAAGATGACACAGAGCTTGACGACCCTAATGAAAACCAACGCGCCGTCGAACGGCTTGTTCCGTTTCATCGACCCCAATCCGCCTGCGGCGGCGACCTTCTATCGCCTGCTCCAGCAGGATTTAGGTCGTCCGGCTAGTGTGGTGTATCAACAATCTGCGGTACATTTCCCGCTAACCAGAAAGCGGCAGAGGACAGCCGCACTCCAAGACGCTTCGCGTTTTCTTGCGCAGGGGATTACGCGTCAGCGTCTTGGAGTGCGGCTGTCCTCTGCCGCTTTGGCCCGCAATTGTATAGGCGATTCTGAGAACACCCACTAGTCTGCGCCGATAGTCCTCGCGGCCGAACCGGTGAAAATGGCTCGGTGGATAGGCGTCGGATACGGCACGTCCGGTCCTTTGGCGGCCAGCCAGAGGATGCGGTTCAGCTCATCTTCCGGCGCGAGGTCATACTCGCGGAAGTTCATGCGCGCGGATTTCTTGGCGCCGGGGGACTTGGTGGTGTTCTTGGCGAGCATGTCCACCTTCGGCATAATGGGTTCGTATGCCTTGACCTTCGCGGTTTTGGTGAAGCAGTTGAACATCGGCGTGGCGTCGGCGTCATATTGCGTCAGCGGCGGTAGACCCAGAATCAGCTCCATCGTGCGGACCATGCTCGCGGTCGTGTAGAGCGTGCTGTCCACGAAGGCGCGCTTGCAGTAGGGGCTGATCACCAGGCCGACAGTGCGATGGGCGTCAACGTGGTCCGGCCCGTTCTGGGCGTCGTCTTCAATGATGAAGATTGCCATTTCTTTCCAGAACCGGCTGCGGGAGGCGGCAGCGACAATTCGCCCGACGCCGAGGTCATTGCTGGCGACGCAGGCATCCGGCGTAAAAGCACCGGGGGTGGTGCCGCGAGTGTGGTTTTCGCCGAGGGACATGATGGTGAAATGCGGCAGCACGCCACTCTTTTCCGCCGCCTGGAGGTCTGCGATCCAGGACTGCACTCGAGCCATGTCACGGCCAGCGACCCAGTGGCCGCGGTTGGCGGAGGGGACGCGCCTGGCTCCTTCACCGTAGTTCTTGAAGCTTACGCCGTGGCGACGGCACAAATCCCACAAGTATCCGGCGGCCGGAATCTCCATTTCCTGGTTGCCGGGCAGCTTGCCGTGACTGGAATAGGAGAGGATCCAGGAGCGTTGGTTGTAGTCGGTGGCGATCGCGGCGTCGCACCAACTGTGGCCGTCCGCGCTGACCTCGCCGTTGCAGAAGAGGTTATCGAGCAGGACATACTCGCGGGCGATCTGGTGGTGGTTAGGGGTCACAGCCTCGCCGTATAGCGTAAGCTCCGGGTCACCGTTGCCGGCGGGTTGGCCCCGGGCATCGCGGAAGTCCCCCATCACCTGGTCGTAGGTGCGGTTTTCTTTGATGATGTAAAGCACATATTTGATCGGGCAAGCATCGCCGACTCTGGCGGGGATCACAGACCTGGAGGGAAGGGAGGCGCGTTGGAACTGGTCCGGTGTGTAGGGCGAATTGCGCCGCACCTGGCCGGTGTAAGCCGCCATTCCGGCGGTGTCCGGGCGCGCAATGAAGGACACTGAGCCACTGAGTGTGTTGCCGATATAATCGTAGGCCTGGGGAGTGCGTGGCTGGCGAGGATTGCCGGTCGTGGGCGGGGAGTTGGGCCTGGAGGAGAGACCTTTGCCGTTGGCGACCAAGAGAACCCGGTTGTCGGGGCTCACCGCTACTGCCGTCGGATACCAGCCGACCGGGATGAACCCTTCGACCACTGACACGGACTCGCGGTTGCGCCGGGCTTCCTCGGAAAGCGAATTGGAAATATCGACCACTACGACGTCGTTATTGTCGGCGTTGGCGACGAACAGCGTATGGCCATCCGGCGAGACGGCGACGCCGTCAGTCGTGCTGCCCTCCGGCGAATCCGGATAGAGCGAGGTGCAGATGATCTCGCGTGTGCCTTCGGGAAGGCGGCGGGTGGGACTGGCCCCGGGTTCGGGGGTCTCCAGAGTCCGCGTTTGAATTACGTGCACCGTGTTGTCGCCCGCGCAGGCGACAAACAACCGGCCATCGGGTGACAGCGCCATATCGTTGGGTCGCAGGCCGACGGCGATGTCGCGCACTCGCCGCCCCTTCTTAGTATCCACTACGCTGACAGTTTGGCTGCCCCAGTCGCTGACATACAGGTGGCTGCGGTCGGCCCCGATCACGCAGGTGTGCGGGTGCTGTCCTACCGGGATGGCAGCTTCGAGTGCGAGAGAGTCGGGCGTCACCACCCAGATTTCATGATTGGCCTCGTTGCAGAGGTAGAGTTTGCCCGTGCCGGGGTGGATGGCGATGCTCGCGAGAAAGACATCGGTAGCTTCCGGTGATGGCTTGACCGAACGCTCGAGGTCGGCTTTGCCGTCAACGTAGCTAAACTCGTGCACCAAACCTGAGTCCCCGCCCGAGACAAAGAACTTCTTGCCGTCAGAACTGAAGACGAGGCCATTCCACGTCTTCGGCAATGGTATGAATTGGGTTTCCTTGCGCGTGGCGATGTCGATCAGGGTCACGCCGTGGCGGTTGAAGCCGCCATGCACTGCCACGAGTCTTTGCCCATCTGGCGGCACGACCAGCTTGAGGGCCAGGTCGGTGGTTGGAACATGCTCGCCGGCGGGTGTCATTCCCCAGCCGTTGAACAGCAGGTTCGTGTTGGGGATCAGCCCGGGCCTCGCTCGCAGGGCGGAGCTATTCACACCTTCGCCCGGTTGGCGCACCTGTTGGGCGCTCGCTGTGAGGCCTCTGTTACACAATACGGTCAAAGTGACTAGCTGAATAACGCGAACCATCCGGGCAGCGCTCGGGTATGAGGTCATGGCACAAGATACTCCGGCACGCTCGGCGCGAGAAGTCAGAAACGGAGACGGATTCACTGACGCGCGTGTTTTGTACTTTTCATCGGTTGCTCATTAACACCGTGGCTTTAGCCCGGTGTGCGGACGCGCTCGGGATTCGGGAACTGTTACCAGCCGGTTCATCTGGTGCGCGGAGAGCCCTACTTGATCGTATCTTCAGTTCCATTGTCATTCTTGCCCGTCACACCGGAAAGAGGGTGGCGGGTCACAACCTGCCAGGCGACCTTGCGAAAAACCTTGTCCAACTCCTCGTTCAGAACGTTGAGCTTACCTTGGATCAACTCCGGTGACATTCTGTACAGCGTGGCGTAATAGATGTAGCCTTCAAACCAACCCAAACCGCTGCTTTCATCAAGGTGTCCGCCGTCTTTGTAGATGCCGGGTATCGGCTGATTCCGGCTGTCGACTGCTTTGATCCACGGAAGCTGGTTCTTTAGTTGGAGCTTCAGCAGCTCGCATATGCCGTCCCCCACGGGAATCACATGGACCTTGGCGGGATACTTGATATTAAGGGCATCGACTCCTCTTCGAACGAAAGCATTGAGTTGCTTCTGTCTCTCCAGAAACTTCTCAATGTCGTATTGTCCCGGGGCTGTCATACCGTCTTGGGCGTAGGGCCAACCGTCCTGGACATAGAAAACCATATCGGGGTTGGCCTTCAGGCATGCGTCGATCCAGTTCGTGTAGTCCTCGGCCTTGTCCCAGGGGTATTCTCCCCAGGTCATTACGTCCCATTGGCCTGTTTCAATGGCCGGAAGCAGAATGGATTTCCTTGAGGCGTCCTTTGGTCGTTCAGGATAATCGAGACCTTTCTCTGCAGCCCAGATGGAACGTGCTGAACCCATGCTGGCACTCCCGATGTGCGTGTAAAGATGATGCCCATCGAAACCTGCGGCCAAGGCAATCGGGCCGAGGGTGTTCATGGCCGGCGCAACCCAACTGTGCCCCGCCGAGACGATCCGAAGACCATTTCCTTTGGGATAACTCAGGGTGTCCTCGGCGGAAACGGTGGAACCCAACGCAAGAGCCCACGCCACAATGGCGACATTCAACAATCGCTTCATCACTCCCAAATGTTTTGGCTCTTTTCGTGCTCGCGGAATTGATAGGAGTGTGGCTTTGAGGTTCCGCGTGGAGAGCGGGCGGATTGCGCTGTTCCACGGTAGCGCAGGACACATAAAGGTCCAGCGCGCCCAACTCTCGAAGATTAAGACGTTCGGAGCGCGAATGCTGCAAAATAGATAGAGGTCAACGCGAACGCCAGCGCCAATTCATGAGGATACTTGTAAGATCGCCCGGGCACCAAAGCCTGACGGCTTTAATTTCCCTCGCCACCTGTTTGGGCCGCCGCCCGCTTCTCGTCATTGCCTTTTCCTTTACCGCCAAGCTCCATGCAAGCTAGGCTTACAACATTCTCACGCCAGTGGCACGCAATTCCGCTTTTGTGGGCCAATAAGCAGTGCGCCTGGTCCGCAGGTTGCCTTGGTGGCTCGCTGGCCTGCGGTTTAGCGTGCCGATAGTCCTGCGCCTTGCGCTTCGTGCAACCACCAAACTCGACGCATTCCGCGCAGGCCCAGACGCGGACGCAGTTGGGATCATTCTCCAGGCGCCGTCGCTTCGCTTCGCCGGCGACGGCCAGAGCGCCCAGACCGGTGAACAGGACGTAGCGCATTCCTGACTTCGGAAACTGCCGGCGATCGAGTGAGACGGCGCGCTTGGCAAGTTCTTTGTAAGTGACGAGCATTGTAGGATCAGCCACGGCGCTTTTGAAACTCCCGTTCCCGCCGTTTTCTCCAAGGCTTCCTCCAGAGATTTGCCGCGGGGGATTGCGGCTTTCACCTCGAATCCATGGCCAACGGACGTGAAGCCGAACCTCTCGCCGTCCTTCTTGGCGAGCGGCCGCCGGCAGTGTCAGGGTGGCCGCGCCCGCAGCCCGGTTCAACTCGGGCGTGAGGTTGGTTTCGGCACCTCAACGCTCCCCGGTCAACCAGGGGCTGAAATTCACACCCACCATCGAATTGCCATGCGTGCGATTTTGGTCGATGCTTGGGGCTGGATCGGATGGCAGACAGACCCCTCGCGATGCAGAATGTGTTATCCATAGGAGAATTGCGGAAGGCCTATGACAAGAAGATTGCCGTGGACCGTATTTCATTTGCGGTGAACCGCAACGAGATCGTGGGTCTCTTGGGACCCAACGGCGCAGGCAAGACGACGACGATCAGCATGATTCTCGGCGTGCTCCAGCCGGATTCCGGCTCGATCCACATCGAGGGAGCGGATCTCGCGCTGCACCGCGCGAAGGCGCTGGGGAATACGAACTTCGCCGCCGTTTATGCTCCGCTGCCCGGAAACCTGACAGTGCAGCAGAATCTCCGTGTCTTCGGCCTGCTCTACGGGGTCAAGGGTCTGTCGGAGCGGATCAACGCGCTGGTTCGTCAGTTTGACCTGGAGACGCTCCGGAACATGAAGTGCGGCGCCCTGTCCTCGGGAGAGCAGACGCGAGTCGCACTCGCGAAGGCCATGCTTAACCAACCACATCTGCTTCTGTTGAGACAATGCGTTGCGGTTAGCGAGCATTACGGACTCGCATCAGTCGATCGCTCCCCGTAAGAGGCTTCTCCAGCCGCCATGGCAGGGGGTTTCGAGCAACAATGTCGATTTCAGGGCGCAGGTGGGGGGCCAGATGATTGACCCCGGCCGACGGGGAGTCGGACTTTGAAGCGGGTTTCCCCGGGACGAGACTCAAACTCGATCTCACCCCCGTGACGGTCGGCTACAATGCGGTTGCTGATAATCAGGCCCAGACCGGTGCCCGAGCCAACCGATTTGGTGGTGAAGAACGGTTCGAAAATGCGGGGCTGTATTTCAGGAGGAATGCCACTGCCATCATCCACGATCTCCACCACCAATTGATTCCCTTCGACGAAGGTGCCGACGCAGATTTTGCCAGAGCCATTGACGGCATCGATGGCATTGTCGATAAGATTGGTCCAGACCTGGTTGAGCTCACTGCCGTGGGCCAGGATACGCGGGGCGGAGCGGTCGTAGGCCCGAACGAGCGTCACGTTCTTCAACTTGTGGCCGAGCATCGTCAGCGTGCTTTCCAGGCCCTCGTGAACGTCCAGCTCCTGCATGGGAGACTGATCCATATAAGTGTAGGACTTAACGGCTTGAACCAATTCCGCCACTCGCCGGGTGCTTTGGTCCACGAGTTTGAGGAGCAATTTCACGTTCAAGCGCGCCTCGAGCCAGTTCAAAGCCGTCGCGTGGCTATCCGGTGCAAGCGTGTTCGTAAGGGCGCTCAGCCACGCTGCATCCAGGCCGGCGCTGACAAAGTTCGGCGAGAGCCGCCACCCCTCGGCCACGCCGTTTGCATCCAGCCAACTTGTCAAGGCCTCCTCCCGGTCACTACGCACCAGAGAATCGGGCGGCGATGTCTTTTCGAGCCCGATCATCGCCTCTCGCTCAGCGGACAAGAGATGTTCCCACTCGGCCGGTTTCAGCACTTTGGTGAGCCGGCAGAACATGGCCTGCACGCCCTCGATGGTTTGATCAAGCTGGGCGGCCGCACGGCGGGCAGCCGCGGCCGGATTGTTCAACTCGTGCGCCAGTCCGGCGGCCATGGTGCCGAGCGAGACTAGTTTCTCGCGCTGCTGGGAATAGCCCTCCAGGTTGCGCAGACGATTGGCGGCGGCCCGGAACACCTCCCGGGCGACCGAAGGGCAGGTGCTGATCATGTGCCAGAAACCGTCCTGGTTGAGCCGAAACAGGCGCGCGGGCTTCGAGACCCGGACGATCGCGAGCCAGGGGCCGTTCAAAAGCAGCGGAATTTCGCCCATGAACATCCCCGGCCGGTTGACCCCCAATAGCACCTCCTGATTGTCATACTGCCGCGAGATGCGGACTTCGCCCTCCAGATTTAAAAAGAAACACTCTGCGGGCTCATCCTGCGAAACCAGGATTGCGCCCGCCGGCACCTGAATAACCTCCCCGCGGCGGATGCAATCAAGCTGGTCGTCTTTCAATCCGGCAAAGAGCGGGGCCTGTCGAATGGTTTGGAGCAATGCGTCTTCCATAGTCAGAGTGTGCCGAGATACTCATGCACCAGTTTCACGGCCATGGCGCCCTCGCCGACCCCCGAGGTCACTCCTTTGGCTGAGCGATGCCGCACATCTCCCGCCACGAAGATCCCCGGCACACTGGCTTCGAGGTAGAAGGGATCGCGATTCACGCTCCAGCCGCGCGGACGCCGGTGTTCCTGCTGGATCAGATGCTGCCCCGAGATGATGTAGCCGAGTTCATCACGCTCCACCACCCCGGCCAGCCAGTCGGTGCGGGGAACCGCGCCGGCATAGATCAACAAGGCGCTCGCGGGGACGGTTTTTTTCTCGCCCATCTTCTTCTGCTCGATGACCAGTTCTTCGCATCGCTCCGCGCCCCGCACCTCGATGACCTGTGAGTTCAGGCTAATGAGAATATTTTTCGTCACCTTGATTTGGTCCTCGAGGTATTGGGACATGGTCGCGGAAAGCGAATCACCACGAACCACCATCGTCACAAGCCGCGCGAAGCGGGAGAAATACAGCGCGGCCTGGCCGGCGGAATTCGCGCCGCCCACGATGAAGACCTCCCCGTCGCGGTGGGAAAAGGCCTCGCTCATGGGCGCATAATAGTGCACCCCGGCGCCCTGGAGCTTGTCCAGGCCGGGCACCTCGAGCTTGCGGTAGGCGATGCCGGTGGCGATGATCAGGGCGCGGCCGGCAATTTCGCTGCCATTCGCCAGACGGACCACCCGGGAAGGACCTTCGATTCTCAAACCCGCAACCTCCTGGGGCGTAAGAATCTCGACGCCGAAACGCCGCGCCTGGGCCACTGCCCGCCGGGCGAGGTCCCCTCCGCTAAGCCCCATCGGGAAGCCAAGGTAGTTCTCAATTCGAGAACTCCTGCCCGCCTGACCGCCAGGGGCCTCGCGCTCGACCAGCAACGTGCGCAGACCGTCCGCCGCGCCATAAACGGCCGCTGCCAGGCCCGCTGGGCCAGCGCCCACGACGACCAGGTCGTAAAACGGCTGCTCCGCGCGGGTTTTCAACCCCATCTTGCTCGCAACATCGGCCACCGTCGGCTTCGACAGAAACGAGCCGTCGGGAAATACTACCAGCGGCAGGCAGGCGCTCTCAGTTTTGCTACTCGTCACCAGTTGTTTGGCCGCTTCCTCCGTTTCGATGTCCAGCCATTGATAGGGGATGAAATTGCGGCCCAGAAAATCCCGAATCTCCATAGCAGAGGGCGACCAGCGATGCCCCACCACGCGAATGCCTTCGAAGACGGGATGGTAGGAAGCCTGCCAATCGTCCAGCAGGTCGTCCACGATGCCATAAAGCCGCTCCTCCGGGGGGTCCCAGGGCTTCATCAAATAATGGTCGATCTGGACGCTATTAATGGCCCGGATGGCCGCGTCGGTGTCCGCATACGCGGTCAGTAGCGCGCGTTTGGCATCGGGGTAAAGTTTGAGTGCCTGTTCCAGGAATTCCACCCCGGACATCCGAGGCATGCGTTGGTCCACCAGAAACAGAGCCACTGCTTCATTGCGTAGTTTCAACTGCTCCACCGTAGCCAGCGCCGAAGCCCCCGAATCAGCCGCCATGACGCGATAGCGATTGCCGTATTGGCGGCGCAGGTCACGCTCCACGGCCCGCAATACGTCCGGATCGTCGTCCACTGTCCAAATCACAGGTTTAGCCATGCTCCAGAGGGATTCCTTTCTAACCAGTCACGACCGGGTTGTGCCACCCTCCGGGAGGAGTGACATTCCCATTTTCGATTGGCCCCCAGGTTTTTGGCTCATATTCGTGAAGAGGTGCGCCGGCCTTCAGCGCTGGGTCGACGATGCGCCAGGCTTCTTCGACATAGTCCTCGCGGGCGAACAACGTCGCATCGCCCGCCATCGCATCGCCGAGCACCCGTTCGTAGGCGTCCATTTCCGCGGCGCAGGGATGACGGCTGGCAAGCAGTTCTGACAGTTCGCTCTCCGATTCCTTCACCGGCGACGTGACGTTGAAGCCGAATGCCAAGACGACGTCAGGACTGATTCGAATCCGCACGTAATTCGATTTGAGATCGTATTGGTGATACATCGTCGGGGGCCTCCGTAGACGGATGAGGATCTCAGTGCAGGTGACGGGCAGGCTCTTCCCGGCGCGGATGTAGAAAGGAACCCCGCGCCAGCGCCAGGAATCAATCTCCAGTCGGAGCGCCGTGAAGGTTTCCACGCTGGAGTCGTTTGCCACCCCCGGCTCCTGCCGGTAGCCGCGGAACTGGCCGCGCAGCACGTGGCTCGCGTCGAGCGGCGGGATCGCCTTCAAGACCTTCACCTTTTCGTCCCGGATGGATTCGCTGTCAGTCCGGATCGGCGGTTCCATCGCCAGATTGGCCAGCACCTGGAACAAGTGGTTCTGGACCACGTCCCGGATGGTGCCGACTTGTTCATAAAACGTGCCCCGGCCCTGGACGCCGAAATCTTCGGCCATCGTGATCTGCACGCTCTCGATGTGAGAGCGGTTCCAGAACGGTTCCAGCATCTCGTTGGCGAAGCGGAAAAACAGCATGCTATGCACCGGTTGCTTGCCGAGATAATGGTCGATGCGGAAGATCGCCTGCTCGTCGAAGGTCTTGAGCAGGACGGCATTCAGATCCCGGGCGGAGGCGAGATCGCGGCCGAAAGGCTTTTCGATGACGACGCGGGCGTTCCGGGTGCAGCCCGCCTGGGACAACTGTTCCACCACTGTGGCGAACGCAACCGGCGGAATGGCTAGGTAATGCGCGGGCCGCTGCGCGGACCCCATTTCCTTGCGGAGTGCCTGAAACGTGGCCGCGTCATTGTAGTCGCCATCGACGTAACGCAGCAGGCCACACAGCTTATCGAACGCATCAGAATCGAGTCCGCCGTGCTTCTCCAAGCTGTCCTTCGCCCGGGCCTTGAGCTGGTCCAGGCCCCAGCCCGCTTTGGCCACGCCGATGACCGGTACGCCGAGGTTGCCGCGTTTCACCATCGCCTGCAACGCCGGGAATATCTTCTTGTAGGCCGGATCGCCTGTGGCCCCAAAAAACACCAGGGTGTCGGAACAGGCCTTCTTCATGTGTTTTTTGCTCCCGGTTTTTCTACGTGCCCTCCGAAGCCAAACCGCATGGCGGAAAGCAGTTTATCCTGGAAATCGGCCTCACCGCGCGAGGCGAACCGTTCGTAGAGCGCCGTCGTTAGCACCGGTACTGGCACTCCTTCGTCTATGGCCGCCTTGATCGTCCAGCGGCCCTCGCCGGAGTCGGAGACCCTGCCGGCGAATTTGGTCAACTTCGGGTCCACAGCCAGCGCGCTTGCCGTCAGGTCCAGGAGCCACGAAGCGATCACGCTGCCGCGACGCCAGACCTCGGCCACATCCGCCAGGTTGAGGTCGTATTGATAACGTCCTGGGTCGCGCAACGGCGTCGTTTCGGCGTCGGCTTCCTTTTGCTGTTTGCCGATGTTGGCGGCTTTCAGTACACCCAAGCCCTCGGCGTAGGCCGCCATGATGCCATACTCGATGCCATTGTGGACCATCTTGACGAAGTGGCCGGCGCCATTCGGCCCACAATGCAGGTAGCCCTGTTCAGCGGTCCCGGCACGGCTCTCCCGTCCCGGCGTGCGCGGAAGGTCGCCGATGCCTGGCGCCAGCGTGGCAAAAATGGAATCGAGGCGCTGCACCACGGCCGCTTCGCCGCCAATCATCATGCAGTAGCCACGCTCCAAACCCCAAACCCCGCCGCTGGTGCCCACATCCACGTAATGAATTCCTTTTGAGGCCAGTTCCCTCGCTCGGCGGATATCATCCACGTAGTAGGAATTGCCTCCATCAATAAGGATGTCGCCATCCTCCAGCAGTGGCAAGAGATCAACAATCGTGCCATCCACAGCAGCAGCCGGAACCATGAGCCAGACGGCGCGCGGTTTGTTGAGTTTCGTCACTAGATCCCCTAGCGAGGCGGCGCCGACGGCTTTCTCTTTGACCAGGTCCTTCACTGCATCCAGTGACCGGTCGAAGACGACACATTGATGTGCGTCCTTGATGAGCCGGCGCACCATGTTAGCGCCCATCCGGCCCAGACCGATCATTCCGAGTTGCATGGTTGTCTTCGCTTTCATTCTCTGTTTCTCCATCGTATCAGTCTATCACATGCCGGGTGTCGTCCCAAAACTGAATGACCGGTTGGGATAAAATGTATTCATAACCGAGCGCGCTCAGGCTCGCCGTCTTTAGCATGAAGAATCTGCCGGCGGCCGGTTCGAGCCCCAGCCATCGGCCAGCGAGCACCCGCAGAAAATGGCCACTCGAAAAAATCAACACATCGCCCTCAATCCCACGCAGACGGCTCACGGTGTGATCGGCTCTCGCACCGACCTGGCCCGGTGATTCGCCCCCGGGGCACCCGTCGCAGAACAATTGCCAGTCGGGATTCTCCTCATGAATCTGCGCCGTTCGAAGCCCTTCATAATCCCCGTAGTTCCATTCTACCAGGTTCGGATCTGCTTCGGCAGTGGCGCCGAAACCGGCCAATTCGCACGTGCGGGTCGCGCGCTGGGATGGACTCGTAAAGACCTTTGCGAAGACCAGCCCCGACAGGCGTGTTCCGAGTCGTCGAGCGTTGCGCTCCCCACGCTCGGTGAGCGGTAGATCCGTCCGGCCTGTATGCTGGCCCGTTATGCTCCAAGCCGTCTCGCCGTGGCGCGCCAGGTACATCACTGGAAGGTGAACCACGCAACAATGTTGCCTCCAAGGGCGACCGGCGCTATTGACCGAGCGGGCTGACTTTCGTCCTCCGAACGTAGGAGACCGTTCTACTACTTTCGAACGAGGCAATCCCGGTGGGGTTCATTACTTAGCCTGGACGAGTTGCCAGGGCAGGTTGATGGACCGATAGTTCACCTGCCAAAAAGGCGTCGCGAGGGCGCCTTCAAGGTTCTAACCGATGGTGAAGCTGAAAGAACTTTTGGGCATTGAACTGCCGATCATCCAGGCCCCGATGGCCGGGGCGCAAGGCAGCGCGTTGGCCGCTGCCGTTTGCAACGCCGGCGGTTTGGGGTCCTTGCCCTGCGCCACGCTCAGCCCGGATGCCCTGCGCAAGGAACTGGTGGCCCTTCAGTCGCAAACCAGCCGGCCTTTCAATGTGAACTTCTTCTGCCATGTTCCGCCGACGCCGGACTCAGTGCGGGAAGCTGCCTGGCGCGCCCTGCTGGCTCCCTATTACAAGGAGTTCGGCATCGCCCCCGAGAACATCTCCACCGCGCCGGGGCGAGCCCCGTTCAGCCACGAGTCGGCCGACGTGTTGAGCGAATTCAAGCCGCCCGTGGTGAGCTTCCATTTTGGGCTGCCGCCGCTTGAACTGCTCGCGCGAGTGCGGGCTTGGAAGCCAATCGTTCTTTCCACGGCCACAACCCTGGATGAGGCGCGTTGGCTGGAAACGCACGGCGTGGACGGCATCATTGCCCAGGGGTTCGAGGCCGGCGGCCATCGCGGCCACTTTCTGTCCGGCGACCTGACGTTGCAAATGGGCACTTTTGCCCTCGTGCCTCAAATCGTCCGGGAGGTGAAAGTCCCGGTCATTGCCGCCGGCGGCATTGCGGACGCGCAGGGGGTTGCGGCGGCGATGGCCCTGGGCGCAGCGGGGGTGCAACCCGGCACCGCTTACCTCCTCTGTCTCGAAGCCACGACGCGGCCCGTCCACCGCGCCGCGCTCAAGAGCGAGGCTGCTCGCCATACCGCGCTCACCAACCTGTTCAGTGGCGGCCCCGCCCGCGGCATCCTCAATCGGGTCATGCGCGAGCTTGGTCCAACGCACCCAGCTGCACCGGCTTTCCCCCTGGCGGCCGAGGCCATGGCTCCCTTGCGTGCGCGCGCCGAAGCTGGGGGGTCGGGTGATTTCTCACCCTTGTGGTCCGGCCAGAATCACACCGGCTGCGAGGAAATCCCGGCAGCCCGCCTGACACAGGAATTAGCGGCGTGCTTGTGAGATCACCGGAAGGGCTCAAGAAAGTAGTCGGACCGCAGGTTGGGATGCGGGTCGAAGTCGAAACCTCCCCAGCCTCACGTTTGAGCCTCTCTCAGGCCTTTTGGCATGACACGTTTCTTCTTCTCGGCGCCCTGCGCATCCGCTGGCCCAAACCCCACCGACTAGCACAACCGTTGCGAACTGAAGCCCGGAACGCCAGGCACGTCGGGAAAAGCCCTATTCCTGGTATCTCGTGTTCCCAGCCTACCCCTATATGTGGTGTACTTTGGGTTGCTGCATTTGGCATTCCCAAACCCCGTTCCCGAGGCCGGGGTAGATCCAGCCCGGATAATCCATACTACGCACGAATTGCCAACACCCTGTAACTGCTGATGTTGGCAGCTACGATGGAATACGGCTGCTACAACGGGAGACGGGCTGCGGATGACGGGTCAACTCCCAACTGCCTCCCCCGGCGCACGCGCGAGCACGAGCTCGCCGTCCCTGACTTCAGCAGTTCCCGCAGAGGGGATGGCGTCAATGGTGACAATCGCAAGCCAGACAGTCTTTAACATCCGCCCCATAATCCCGGAAGTAGCGGTAGGTCTCAGGCGGCGCGTTGGAACTCGGCAGCAAGGGCTGGCGGAACATCCGTAAAAAGGGGAATGACCCCTTCCGACATCGTCGGGTGAGTGAAGATCGCGTCACGTAATGCGGTATAGGGGAGCCCGGCAATCATCGCAACTTGAACGGAGGCCATGTTTTCTCCCGCCGCGACCCTGAAGACGGCGAAGCCAAGGATGCGATCACTTGTGGCATCGAGGAGAGCTTTCATGAAGCCTCGGGTCTCGGAAAGCGTCCGGGTGCGTAATGACGGCGGTCTTCATCCCTTTCTTGGCCAGTTTCCATGCGATGTATTTGCCGGCCTCGCCGCTGCCCAGCACCAGCACCTCGTATTCTTCCGGTTGTGAGGTCTGTGGCTTCATGGGCCTTGCTCCTGTTACCTGGGCTTGGTGCTTCGCTGAAGATTGGCGGTCAGGAACGACTTAAGCAGCAATCTGGTCGCGCATTCCGCCATAGACAAGCGTGCGAACCATCTCCTTGGCGAAGAAGTCGTGGGGAAAGCCAAGCTCAATTTGGCTGGCTTCATCGAGTGCTTTCATTTGCTCGGCGGAAAGCGATAGATCGAAACTCGCCAAGTTGTCTTGAAGCTGCGAGAGCTTGCGCGCCCCGATAATGGGAATGACCGGCACGGGCCGGGTACGCAGCCACGACAGCGCCACCTGCGCCATGCTGCGGCCCACCCGGTCTGCCACGCTCTTGACGGCGGCCACGATGCGCGCGGTCCTTACTTCTTCTGGCAGGAACTGCTTCATCATGTCGCCGCTCATGCGGGCGGATTCAGAGGAACCGTGTCCGTGGTATTTGCCGGTAAGCACACCGTTGGAAAGCGGGGACCATGCGGTGACACCTAGGTTCAACGCCTTGGCCATCGGGATGAGCTCCCGTTCCACCGTCCGCTCGACCAGGCTGTATTCAATCTGGAGGCCGACGAACGAAGACCAGCCGCGAAAGGATGCCAGTGTGTTGGCCTGTGCGATCCACCAGGCCGGGGCATCGGAGATGCCGATATAGAGCACTTTCCCCTGACGAACCAGGTCGTCCAGCCCGCGCATGACTTCCTCGACCGGGGTGATTTGATCCCAGATGTGGACCCAATAGAGGTCAATATACTCCGTCTGAAGCCGCTTCAGGCTGGCCTCCACGGCCTGCATCATGTTCTTGCGATGGTTGCCCGCGGCGTTCGGGTCCTTGCCGGCAGCCGCGTTGGTATATTTGGTGGCCAGGACCACGCTCTCGCGGTGTCCCTTCATGAACTCGCCGAGAAACAACTCGCTGGTGCCGTTGGTGTAAATGTTGGCGGTGTCAACGAAGTTGCCACCCGAGTCACGGAAGGCGTTATACACCTTGAGCGATTCGTCCTTGGCCGCCCCCCAGCCCCAATCGTCACCGAAGGTCATCGTGCCAAGAGCGAATTCCGAAACCCGCAGACCAGAATTTCCAAGCAGTTTGTATTTCATAATATTCCTTTCTTAGTTGGAGACGGTAGTCTGTATCGGTTCGGCGATCCAGGAATCGGCGGGAATTTGTGCCACTCCCGGATACACCGTGTAGCCGGTCAGGTTCGCGAGGTTCACGACCCCAATGCCGCCGCCACGAAGGCGCATGTGAAATCCCGTCTTTGATAGCAGGAAGCGCATGAACGACTGATTCTCCACCGGGAGCTTAACCGAGAACTCCGTCATCAGGAAAATGGGTGGGTTTCTCTTAAACAATAGCTTGAGGAAGGAGACCAAGAGGTCTCCGACCGGGGTGGGGTGTTCCCGTTTGGGCATCAACTCCGGCTGGTCGAGATGGGCGTGGTCTCGAAAGTCCGCCTCCGAGAGCTCGACCACATCGGCATAGCCTTCGGGAAACGCCCAGCACGTGTAGCCTTGTTTAATGAAATCAATTCGCATGATCTCGGAGGTGACGAATACCGACTTGGAGTGTGTCCCGGCGATAACCAGGCGCGGTTGCACAAATAGCCGGCTCGGTTCCACGCTTTGCCAGATCCCCTTCGCTATCGCTTCGTCAGGCTGCGTGAAGGATTCGACGGAGCCATCGGTGAGGTGAACACGGACAAGCATTGCGGGTGAGGCTAGGGCGGGCGCTGGGTTTTTATTCATATTGTCAGTGGGCAGCGAAATTGGCCTTGGTGTACTCGGAATTGATTTCTTTCATGATTTCGTGCAAGTCGGCATCCCAGGCGGCCATGAGGGCAGCCGGAGTTTTTCCGGCCAGGGGCGTTTCGCGCGCGCAGACCCTGTCGAGCACGACCCGCCCCGGGATACCGTCCTTGACCTCATAACCGATAAAGTGAATCTCCATCGTCGCGACCGGTTTAGACGCCTGCCGAAAATCTCCGTAGAGCTCTTCGACCGAAGCTTCGATAACGAACGTCGGAGCCAGGCCGCTTCCCGGCTCCACGACGCGCCCGAGGACGCAGCCTGCGCGCATCGAAGCGCGAATTGACTCAGCCAAGGCTCGCTCGGGGGGTATCAGAAAGCCCGCGTAGGGATCCTGTTCGTAGGAGTTTTCGGCTGTCCTGTACGTAAATGAACGGCTCTGGAAAAGCGGTGAGATGGAGACGCGGCGTAGTGCAACGATATTGGTATCTGCATTTGGGGTTGGTGGATCGGCGGGCAACTTGAAGGCAAAGGTCCTTCGCTGCCAGCCCGGACCGGCGGCACAGCCGCACAGAACCGCGGCGGCGAGAACTATGGGCGCAAGGCGTCTCATCTTCTAGGTGGTTTCTCCAATTCCGACAGCGGTTTTGGGGTCTTGCTGAAGAGTACGGAAGAGGGGCGCTGTTCCAAATTGTGGACGAGAACAATTAGTTCGTCGGTGGCGGCGCGAATGTTGGCCAGCGAAGTGTTCAGTTCCCCGGTATCCACGCTCGCGAGCACCTGACGCAGCTCTAGCGCGGCGCTGGAGAGTTTGGCCTCGAGCGCCGCGGTTTCACGACTGATGGCGGGCAAATCAGCCCCATTGATGGCATTTTGCGCATCAGCGAGGGTTCGTTGCAGGCCGGCCGTGGTTTCTCGGAATTCGCAAATGAGGGAATTGGCATTCGTGCCGAGTTGTTGAAAATCAACGTGGTTGACGTTCGCAGCCAGGCGATTCGCGGCTTCGACCAGGGTTTTGGCTCGATCCAGGAGTCCCGCCAAATCAAGGTCCTCCGCGTGACTCAGACTCTTCTCCAGGGACGCCATGACGTGGCTGAACTGGCTTGGCGCCGAAGGAATATAATAGCGCTTCGGTGTCCAGGGAATGGGTTCGGCAGGATAAACCTTGGGATCGACATATTCAAGGGCGAGGATACGGGCTCCGAGAAACCCTTGCCCCTGCACACGCGCGCGTAGACCATGCGCGACTTCGCGGTCGAGCATCGGCTGGACATGGTTCGTTTCGGCGCTCCAGACCGTGCCCTTTGGAACCTCGAATAGAATGAGGACGTACTGTTCCTTGTATTCCGGGTATTCCGCACCGACGAATTCAATGGAACTGACTTTACCAATGGTCACTCCGCGTAGCGTCACCAGGGCGCCGACGGAGAGATTTTCGACTTTGCCCGTGACACAGGTCTCAAAGACGTCACGCTGGCCCAAATAAGCCTTCAAACCCATCGCGAAGAGCGCCCCGATAAACAGCAGTGCTCCCGCGAGGACGAAAAGACCAATCCTAAAGTTGTGGGTTTTCACGCTCATGCCGCCTCCCGGTTCAGAAACCGCCGGACCCACGGTTGGCTGGCGTTCTGACGCAGCCAGGCCGGAGTCCCTTCCGCAGCGATGCCGCGGGTTTTGGTATCCAGCACAACAACTCGGTCGGCCACAGAATAGATGCTGGCCAGTTCGTGAGTCACCATGACAAAGGTGATGCCGAGTCCCCGCGCCAACTCGCGAATCAGGGCGTCGAGTTCAGCCGAGGTGATCGGGTCGAGGCCGGCGGAGGGTTCATCAAGAAACAAGAGGCAGGGGTCCATCACGATTGCGCGCGCGATGCCGGCGCGCTTTTGCATACCGCCGCTCAGATCCGCCGGGAGCTTCGTCGCGGCCGATCCCAGGCCGACCAGGCGCAACTTGGAGAGCGCGATCAAATCCTTGGCGACCTCGGAGAGATCCGTAAACTCATCCAGCGGCAAACGGACGTTCTCGACCGTCGTGAGCGAGCCGAACAAAGCGCCACCCTGGTAGAGCACGCCGAACTTGCGCAGGATGCGCAATCGTTCGTCGCCTTCCGCGTGGACGATGCTGGCGCCGGAAATTAAAACGTCACCGCGCATCGGCTGATAGAGCCCGATCAGGTGTTTAAGAAGCGTGCTCTTGCCGGAACCGGATACGCCGAGGATGGCGAAGACTTCGCCCCGACGCACCTCGAAGTTGATGCCTTCGAGAACGAGACGCTCCCCGTAGCCGACGGCAAGATCTCGCACTTCGATCAGGTTGTGGGGAGCTCCGTTCATTTTCTTAACGTGTAAGTCACGGAGGCAATAATCGTGTCGGCGAGGATGATCAGCAAAATGCTCGTGACCACGGAGCGCGTGGCGGATTCACCGACGGCGCGCGGCCCTTCGCCGGTTTGAAGCCCGCGCAGGCAGCTCACCGAGGCGACAATCGCTCCGAAGACGATGCTCTTGGAAAGGCCTTCGGCTAGATCGCCGAAATGCAAACTGGATTGGACCTGGTCCAGCACCATCCGTAACGGGAAACCCAAGCCCAGCAGAACCGGGATGCCGCCGAGCAAGCCGGCATACATCGCGAACATAGTCAAAACCGGAGCCAGCAGAATGCCAGCGACTACTCGTTGGACGACCAGGAATTGCACCGGTGACAAGCCCATCGTTTGAAGGGCGTTGAGTTCCTCATTTACTTTCATGGTGCCCAACTCGGCGGCGAAAGCGGAGCCCGAACGGCCCGCGAGCATGATTGCCGCCATGACCGGACCGAGTTCGCGCGACATCACCAGGCCCAACAAATTGGCCACAAACACCTGCGCGCCGAACTGGGCCAGAGGCTGCGCCGACTCGAAAGCAATCACCATGCCCACGAGAAAGGTTAGCAAGGAGACGACGGGTAGCGCGTTGACCCCGGCCACCTCAAACACTCGGAGCACTTCTTTCCAGCGCATACGCCGCGGACGAAATGCGCTCGCGATCACTCCTAAGGTGACCTCACCGATGAATTCGACTTGTTGGCGCAGGTCACATAGCCAGGACGAGGTGGCCGCACCGACGTCCTGGACAAAGGGCGAGCACGTTGGCTCGTGCTCCTGCAATGCCTGAAAGTCCTCCGTCGAAAAACTGCGTAGCAGATGCTGAAGTTCCGGACTCAGCCCGGTTAGACTCACGTTTGCACCGGGCGTCATCCGGCCCACTGAAAGATAATAGAGCAAGGCCAGTCCCGCGCTGTCGCAGACAAGCTGGTGAACATCAATTTCGAATGTATCCACTTTGATTCCTGCCAACTCGGTCTCGAGGTTGCGCCACGCGGCAGGAGTGGAATCTGCATCGAGCTCACCTGAAAAGGCGAGTTTGCCCGCTCCATCGGGTCGCACCGAAAGAGCCCAGCGAACCGGCAATTCGACTGCAGGCTCGATAGCCATTTAATTGTGCTTACTTAGCTTCATTTCGTCCTGCCAACCGCCGCCCAAGCTCCTATAGAGGGTGACGACTGCCACCAGTTCATCGCGTTGAGTGCGGGCCAAATTGAGTTCTGAGGGCAAGAGCTGTTGCTGGGCCTCGAGAACCTCATAATAGCTAGCCTTGCCAGCCACGTACCGCTCTGAGGATAGCTTGACCGCCCTCTCCAGCGCCTGAACTTGGTGAACCTGATGCTCGCGAACCTCAGCAAGTTGCTGTCGCGACACCAGGGCGTCGGATACCTCCCTGAAAGCGTTGAGGATCGTCCGTTCGTATTGCCAGGTGGCTTCCTCCCGTGCCGCCTTGGACTGCCGGTATTGTCCCACTAGCCTTCCCCCCTCGAACAACGGGCCGGCCCCTTCGGCGGCCATGCCCCACGCATTCGCGGTCCCAAGCGTAAAGGCTGACAGTTCCGGGCTGACCTTTCCCAGGAAGGCCGTCAGCCCGATCTTGGGGAAGAACCCGGCGACGGACTCGCCCACTTGGGCGTTGGCCGAGCGCAAAAGCTGCTCCGACTGCCGCAGGTCGGGCCGCCGTTCCAACAACGAGGATGGCAATCCGGCTGGAACGTCTGGCATTCGTTGCGTAAGCAGCGAAGTGGGGCGCTCGATCGGCCCAGGGTTGCGGCCCAGCAAGATGCACAATTGATTCTCGGTGGCAGAAATTCGCTCGCGGATGGCCGGAACTGCTGCCGCAGCGTCCTCCAGGGCAGCTTCGGCGCGCGAGGATTGCAAGGCCGATGCCGTCCCCCCCTCCACGCGCTGGTTGAAAATCCTCAGGCTTTCGGCAAAGGAATTCGTGGTGCGGCTGGCGATTTCCAGCTCCTGATCCAGTTCCAGCAATTGAAAATACGCGGTGGCCACGTCACTCAAGAGGCTCAAACGAACGCCGCGCCGCGCCTCCTCCGATGCCAGGAATTGGGCTCGCGCGGACTCGTTCAGCCGCCGGATGCGGCCCCACAGATCGAGTTCCCAGAACGCGTTGAGTGTCGCCGAGGCGGAACTGGCAGTCGCGCCACCCTGCGGGAAAGGCGAGCCCAAGAAGTCATTCCGCCCGCGGCTGACAGTTCCATTGTAATCCACGCTGGGGACGAACCGTGACCGTGCCTGCATGGCGACCGCCCGGGCCTCCTCCACCCGCGCCACCGCAATCCGTAGATCATAATTGTTGGTGAGGGCCTCACGGATTAACGCCTGCAGCGTGGCGTCCTCATACACTCGCCACCAGGTCAACTCGGCGACTGCGCGGCTGGTCGCTGTCTCCTCTCCGCGGAAGACCGCGGGCGCATTGACGGCCGGGCGCTTGTAATCGGGGCCGACAGCACAGCCCGCGAGCAGGCTGGCGGCCAGTAGCATGCCAGAAATCCGAAATCCGAGAACCGATTCCTGAAATGCGGCCTTAACCGCAGCGAGTGCAAAGAACGCAATGAAACGGGCCGTGGTTGGTCGGTGCTCGGGCTGCGGACTTCGGACTTCGGATTTCTCCGTCATGCCGCCAACTCCTCTGGCTCTTCCCCCGCGGCGCGGACGTTAGGTTGCGACTTCAGCTCGCGCCGGGAGCCAGCGATTCGTTCAACCAGGAAAAAGGTGACGGGGATCAGGCAGACCGCGACGCAGGTTGCCGCAAGCATCCCGCCGATGACGACCGTGCCAATGACGCGACGGGCCACCGCCCCGGCACCGGTCGCCAGCGCCAAGGGGACGGTCCCGAGGATGAATGCGAACGACGTCATGAGGATCGGACGCAGCCGTGTGCGGGCGCCGCTGAGGGCCGCATCGATCAGCGGCTTGCCTTTCTCGTATTCCAGCCGGGCGAACTCGACTATGAGGATGGCATTTTTGGCTGCCAGTCCGATGAGCATGACGAGACCGATCTGCGCAAACACATTATTGACCATCTGCCGTGACCACAGCGCCGCGAACGCCCCGAACACAGCGATGGGCGTGCCTAGCAGCACGCTGAAAGGCAGGCTCCAGCTTTCATACAACGCCGCCAGGATCAGGAACACGAACAGGAAGGAGAGCGCGAAGATCGCCGCGGGCGGAACGCCTTGCGCGGCCTTCTTCTCCTGGAACGACATCCCGAGATAGTCAAAGCCCATCTCCGGCGGCATGGTCTGCGCGAAAACTTCCTCCAGGGCCTTCATCGCTTGCGCCGAGCTGTAGCCGGGGGCTGCAGAGCCGTTGATTTGGGCACTCCGGTAGAGATTATACCGCATGGTGAACTCAGGCCCCGAAATGGACTTGGTTGAAGTCAGGGCTCCCAGAGGCACGGACTCGCCGCCATGGTTCCGGACATAGAACAGGCCGAGGTTCTCGGCCCGGGTCCGATAGTCGCCTTCGGCTTGGACATAGACCTGCCACTGGCGGCCGAACCGGTTGAAGTAATCTATGAAGTAGCCGCCCATGAAGGTTTGCAGCGTCTTGTAAACCTCGGAGAGCTCCACTCCCTCCTTCAGGGCCTTGTCCCGTTCAACGTCCACGTAGAGCTGAGGCACGATCGGCAGGAAAGTGGTATTCACACTAGCGATCTCCGGACGCTTGCGCGCCGCGTCCATGAATTTGGATACGTTCGCCGCCAGGAACGGGATGTCTTTGCCGGCGCGGTCTTCCAACACGAACGTGAACCCGCCCGCTGTGCCGACGCCCTGGATGGCCGGTGGAGGAAAGCCAAACACGATCGCCTCCGGCAGCCGGGAAAGCCTCTGGGCCAGGTGCGCCTTGATCGCGTCATAGCTTTCCTCCGGCTTCTTGCGGGCGCTCCAATCCTTCAAAGCCACCCAAAGGCTGGCGCTGTAGGTATTGCGCGAAAAGCTCAGCAGGCTGAAGCCAGTGACCGTGGTGACGTTCTTGACGCCAGGCGTCGCCAGCACAATGCCTTCCACCTCATGGCAAACGGCCACCGTACGTTCCAGGGAAGCGGCGAAGGGAAGTTGGACGTTGACGTACAAGAACCCCTGGTCTTCTTCCGGCAGAAACCCGCTGGGCAATATCCTCCCGAGGCCGACGACCGCCAGCGTCACCAATCCGAGAAACACAACACTAAAGGCCGACTTGCGGATCAACGCCCGACAGACACCGATGTAGCCCTCGGTCAGCCGGCCATAAGCCCGATTGAACCAACCAAAGAACCGGCCCATCGGACCCCTGGTCGTTCGCCCCGGCCTCAGGAGCAAGGCAGACAAGGCTGGGCTCAAGGTCAAAGCGTTAAAGGCGGACAGCAGCACGGAGATGGCGATGGTGACGGCGAACTGTTGATAGAGCCTGCCGGTAATGCCGGGAATGAACACGGTTGGCAGGAAGACCGCGGACAAGATGATCGCGATGGCGACGACCGGCCCGGAAACCTCCTCCATCGCCTTTAGCGTGGCCTCGCGCGCAGACATGCCTTCCTCAATGTGATGTTGCACGGCCTCGACCACGACGATGGCGTCATCCACAACCAACCCAATGGCCAGCACGAGGCCGAAAAGCGACAGGGTATTGATGGAAAAGCCCAGCAGCGGGAAGACGGCAAACGTGCCGACCAGCGAGACCGGCACCGCCAGCAACGGGATCAGCGCTGCGCGCCACCCTTGCAGGAATACGAAAACCACCAGCATGACCAAGGCCAGCGCCTCCCAGAAGGTCTTGCCAATCTCGCGGATGCCTTCGGTCACGGCTCGAGTGGTGTCAATGGTCACTTGGTAATCGAGGTCCGAGGGAAACCGCCCCTTCAATTCGGCCATCAGCCGCTCGACACCATTGGCGGCCTCGATCGCATTGGAGCCGGGGAGCTGATACAGGGCCAGAACTGCCGAGGGTTGGCTGTTGAAGCGCCCGATGATGTCGTAATCGGCCGCGCCCAATTCAATGCGGGCCACGTCCCTGAGCCGCACCATCGAACCGTCGGGCGTGGCGCGCAGGACGATGTTGCCAAATTCCGCCTCCGAGACGAGCCGTCCTTGGGCGCGAACCGTGTAGGTAAACTCCTGACCGGGGGGGCTGGGTCGGCCTGCGAGCTTGCCAGCCGGGTTGACGTTGTTCTGGCTGCTGACCGCGCTGATGATCTCCGGCACGGTGATATTGAGTTTGGCCAGTTGGTCGGGTTTGACCCAAATGCGCATGGCATACTGCCCAGCGCCGAAGATTTGCACTTGCGAGATGCCCGGCACCCGGCTCAGGGCATCGCTGAGGTTGATGAAAGCGTAGTTGGCGAGAAAATCGGCGTTACGAGTGCCCTTGGGTGAGTTCAGCGCCACGAGGATGAGAGGCGCGGAAAGGGACTTCTGAACCGTAACACCGTAATTGCGCACGTCGGTGGGCAACTGAGATTCCGCCTGCGCGTAACGCAATTGGGTCAGCACGTGGTCAATGTTCGGGTCGGTCGCGAGGTCGAAGTTAACGAACATGCGCATCAAACCGTTGTTCGCATTGATCGAGTACATGTAGTTCATGTTGTCCACCCCGCTCATCTGCTGTTCGATGGGCGTGGCTACGGACTGCTCGATAGTCTCAGCGTCGGCGCCGACGTAATCGGCCTGAATGAAGATCTCGGGCGGGACGACTTTCGGGAACTGTGCCACGGGCAGGCCTAACATACTCACCAGACCTACAATGACCATGATGATGGCAATTACCATGGCGACGATCGGGCGGTTGATGAAGAACTTGGACACGAGGCCTACCGGGTTGGCTGTGCCGAGGCCGACTGCATGACCGACGCCGCCACAAAGTTCGTAGTGGTCACCGTCACGCCTTCCCGCACCTTCTGCGTGCCTTCAACCACTACGCGTTGACCCGGGTGGAGACCTTCTTCAATGACCCACATATTGCCGCTTTTATCCCCCACCCGCACCGCCTGAATGTGGATCTTGTTGTCCTGGTCCACCACGGCGACCTGATAGCTCCCCTGCAATTCCGAGACCGCGCGCTGGGGCACCAACAGGGAATCGTGCTTCAAATCGAGCTTCACGCGCACGCGGGCGTATTCCCCGGGCCGCAGGGCATAGCCCGGGTTCGGAAAGAGCGCTTCGACCCTGAGCGCGCCGGTAGACTGACCGATTTGGCGGTCAGCCGCGAAAATACGGCCTTGGAGTGGGTACACCGTGCCGTCGCCAAGGATTAGATTGATGTCCAACTGCTTAAGGCGTTCAATCCGGTCAGTTTCGGTGGAGAACATCTTGGTGAAGTTGATGTCGGCCTGTTCGGTGACGTTGTAGTAGGCCTTCATCGGGTCAATCGTCGAAACTGTCGTCAGTTCGCCGCTAGCCGGCCCCACCAGGTCGCCAAGCTGGGCTTTGGCGATGCTCGCAATGCCGTCAATCGGAGAGATAATTCTCGTGAATCCCAAATTCAATTGTGCCTGCTCCACTTGGGCCTCCGCCGAAACCACCGCCGCTTTGGCCTCCAGGTTTGCCTGTACGGCGTCGTCGTATTCCTCCTGGCTGACCGCCTTGTCCTTCACCAGCGGCCCATATCGTTTGACATCCAGCTCTGTCTTACCAGATCTGGCCTCGGCTTGGGCAAGCACACCCTTTGCTTGGTCGAGCACTGCTTTGAAGGGGCGAGGATCAATTTGAAATAGCAGATCCCCCTTTTTGATCGGGTCGCCCTCGCGGTAACCCTGCTCGATCAGGTAGCCAGTAACCTGGGCTCGGATTTGCGCATTCACCAGTCCATCCAGGCTGCCGATCCACTCGTGGTAAATCGGCACATCGGCCTGAGTCACGGGGACCACCTCCACCATTGGAGGCGGAGGAGTAACGTGGGCTTTGGGTTTGCAGCCATTACCCAGAAGCACTGCGGCTGCAACGAGGAGAATGCTCATCGCTCCGTGGCCGGCTTTAGCCGGATGGGAGCGCGCCCTTTCGGCTGGAGGAAGGAGCATGTGGCTCCGGGCTGGCCCCGGGGCAACACTGTAGCAGTGCCGGAGTATCGCGCTAGTTGCAGCCATGTTGCAGGCATGTTGCAGGCTTGTTTGAGGCTTCCCTCTCCTCTCTCCCACCCGGGCCCCAGGCCGACCACCGGCGTGGTCCAGCCTGCGAGCAGAGTAGCGTCCCGCAGGGCCCCGGTATAGGGTATAGACAGCGGAAGGGTTGCCAAGGTTACAGGCATTTGACTGCTCTTTAGCTGGCGTGCGCCTCTCACTCTGGTCGGGCGCGATCTGGCGACGATAGGAGTGGTCGCGGTCATCGCAAACCGTTGCGGACTTATTTCGTCGCTTGGGAATGGGCTTCGACAAACCACAGCCATTTGTCTATCCCGCGGGAGACTTCGGTGAAGATGTCGGCCGTGTCGGCATCCCCCAATTCTCCGGCTTGATCGATGGTCTCGCGCGCTTCATGCCCAAAGGTGGACAACGCTTTGGAGACAGCTTCGACGTGAGCCTGTCCATCGGCTATGTCGAGCGGGTACTCTTCGAGACGAGAGCGCCCCGCCGCCACGCGCACAGTCCCCTCGGCCACCCCGCCCAGTTGCACAATGCGCTCCGCGATCAAATCCGCGTAGGATTCCACGGCTTCGTCAATTTGGTCGAACAGTTCGTGCAGCCCAATGAAATGCAGCCCTTTCACATTCCAATGCGCCTGTTTCATTTGTGCCTGGAGATCCACCGCGTCGGCAAGACGCTGGTTCATCAGCGTGTTGAGCTCCGCACGGCGCTCTCGCGAGATGTCATTTTCTGTCTCGAACATCCTGGCCGTAGGCGCAGGTCTTTCTAACCTTGTCTTCATATCTGTTTGTTGCCTTTCTTTGGTTCTATGTGTTGTTCTTTGTCTTCAGTTGATCAGTCTGGATTGAGAAGCGATTCAAGCAGCGGGGTCGCATCCAGCGCACCTTCGTAACGCGCGCCGTTGATGAACAATGTCGGGGTGCCGTTGACGCCGCCGCGCGCTCCACTCCGAAAATCCTCGCGCACACGCGCGGCATGGGTGCCAGCCACGACTTCCCTCATCAAACGACGCGCATCGAGCCCCGAAGCTTCGGCGTATCGGGCGATGTTCTCATCTTCGAGAGCGTCCTGGTTCTCGAACAGGAGGTCGTGCATTTCCCAAAAGCGCCCTTGCGCGCCCGCGGCTTCGGCCGCTTCGGCGGCGTGCTGCGCATGCGGATGTGAATTGACCAGCGGGAAGTTGCGAAAGACAAAGCACATTCTCTCGCCCAGGCGCTCCTGAATCTCCTTGAGGATAGGGTAGGCTTGGCCGCAATAGGGACATTCGTAGTCTCCGTACTCAACGAGCGCTATCCGCGCGTCAATCGGCCCTTGTATGTGGTCGCGCTTCGCATTCGGCAGGATCATTTGCGATTTCGAGGCAAGGCCGCTCATTTTACCTCCACCTTGTCCTGCAGTTCTTCCAGCGCGGACAGAATTCCCTCTGCGCCGGGATTTACGCCCACAGGTGAGACGTAACTCCAGCGGATGAGGCCCTCCGTATCAATCACGAACAGCGCCCGCTCGCAAGTGCCTTCAGCCTGCCGATACACGCCATAAAGCCTGGCGACCGCTCCCTTCGGCTCAAAGTCGGCGAGGAGGGGAAAGTGCAGCTTGCGATCCCGGCTGAAAGCCGCATGACACCACGAGCCGTCCACCGAGATGCCCAGGAGTTCCGCGCCGAAGTTCTGGAACTCCGAAAGCATCTCGTTATAGAGCGCCATCTGATCTCCACAGACCGGACTCCAGTCCGCCGGATAGAAAGCAAGCACGACCGGCTGCCCGCGAAACTCGCTCAGCTTAACGGATTGATCGGGCGTGCTGTGGAGACTGAAGTCCGGCGCCGACGTGCCCGCAGGCAGAGCGGTCGCGCTATGATTTGGCAAGGGGGATCTTATCATATTGAGTGTTACGTTTGCTCCCGGGGAAATAGCTCTAATTCAAGTTTACGGGTCAGCTCATGCTTCATTTGTGCGGGTGTAATTCATGATTTCCCGTTCAGCTTGTAGCCAATGGTTGAGAGCGTTTCCGTGACGGCCACCGTCCGCCCGCCAATGATGGTAAGCGCGAACCTCAATTTCAGCGCGTAAGTCAGGGCGGTCGGTCAGGTTGCTCCCGGTATCGGAAGCCGGTTCCCAGGTGCCTTCCTTCAGGTCTCCCGTTTCTGTGCGAGTGAGGCGTTTCATAGGTTCATTACTTCGCTTGCTTGCCTCTGCCTTTGATGCCGGAGCTTGTTGGCCTTGCTGCCGATACGATGCCGAGAGCGAATACACTTTGGCGCGCAGAGCCGGGAGCGGGTCATCGCACAATTCGATGCCATCCGTCAAATGCGTCGGGTCGTACACCATATTTCTTTCGGTTCCCGCGCTGTCGGCCACTACTGAAGTGATGCTGATAGTGCCCACCTCAATCGCCTTGCGATCGTCCGGCCAAACAAGCGACGGATCATTCGTGGCATCGCCCGCATTAGGCAGTTGCGCGAGCAAGCGGAATTGAATGGGTCCGGTCGCCAGCCGCGTCTTAAGATCCTGAACGAGAAAGTCCGCCGGCTTGGTTTTTGCCTCCGCGTCACTGAGGTCGCGCCGCCCGGCAACGGGAACAATTTGATAGCGCCCTGCCTGTCTCGCGCCATTCTTACTCACGAAAACGAATGAGTCATTCGAGAAGAAGGCTTCAGTGGCGAAGCTTTCCGGTATCACCCTGATTTCCTGAACGAACTTCAGGGCGCGCGGGTGTGTGCCCAGGAATGCTTCAATAGGCCAGGGGTGCGGCTTGCTCGGATCGGTCGCTGCGATAGCCTCTTGCAGCGCGAGAAACTCCTCGCCCGTGCCGACGATGAAGCCATGGTGTGAGATCGCGACAATATCTGTTATCCCGCCGCCCGGGAGGTGAAAGCGAATTGCCATTCCGCGCGGGCTGGCATCGGGCGAGTTATCTGGAATGGAAGGATCAGGCGCTCCATCCGAGAAGCGAACTGTTACGGGCCCCGGGACTTGGAAATGAGCCGCTTTCGAAAGGCCCGCCGCCTCTCTCGATGGCGTGAACGTTCCCTGGCACACGAGCCCTTTCGCGTGGACCGGGCGATATCCGGGTTTGTTTCCCGGCGCCCGGACCATGATGTCGAAGATTCGTTGGGCGAGGTCCTTCTTGGCTGGAGGTTCGGCGCTGGCGCCGACTGCGGACCCGCTCCGCTTGTTCCGTGTCAGTGTTTCCATAGCTTGTCCTTTCTCGTTTGTGTCTGCCGGTGTACTCGTGCAGTTTGTTCTACGATCTGCCTGGTCTGCCCCGCGAGCACCCCACCCGTGGGTCGAAGGTAACGCTCGTCTTCCTGCGTAAAGCCTGAGCTAATTTTCAAATCCTCCAATTCCTTCATTGAAACAGGCTAGGTGGCGACTTCGCACGTTCCGTATGAGTATGCAGGAATTTGTTGGGAGACTATCTTCATGGGTTAAATCCGGTCTGTGGATGGCCTTTCGGATTCTGTGATTTCCTCAAATCTGCGCCATGCCGCCATCGACAAAAAGTTCGATGCCGTTGACGAAGCTGCTGTCGTCAGACGCGAGGAATACGACCGCCTTGGCGATCTCGTCCGGTGTTCCAACTCGGCCGAGAGGTATAGTTCCCGCCTGGGTATCTACGAAGCCTTTTACTTGTTCCTTAGTGAGGCCTATCAGGTCATAGCCAGGAGTAGGCACAACACCCGGACTAACAGCGTTGACGCGGATTTTGCGCTCCTTGAGATCAAGCGTCCAGGTGCGCGCGAATGACCGGACGGCTGCTTTCGTCGCGCTATAGACACTAAAAGCCGGCGTGCCTTTGATGGATGTGATCGACGCGTTGAGGATGATGGATGAGCCTGGCGGCATCAACGGTAGCGCCTTTTGGACGCTGAATAGCAGGCCACGGACATTAGTGTTAAAGGTTTTGTCGAAATGTTCCTCGGTGATCTGGCCCAAGGGAACCAGACTACCGCCTCCGGCGTTGGCAAACAGGACATCCAGCCGTCCCTTTTGCTCCTTGATGGCAGCGAAGAGCTCGTCGAGATCGGCGAGGTCGGCGACGTCCCCGCGAACCGTAGCAGTGTTGCCGCCAAGTTCTTTCGCGGCCGCGTCAAGCTCCGTTTGGCGGCGGCCCGTGATAAAGACATAAGCACCTTCGGCCACAAACCGTTTTGCGGTGGCGAGTCCGATACCGCTGCTGCCACCTGTAACTAGTGCGACTTTGTTGGAGAGTTTTTGCGACATAAAGGTCTCTTTGAGTAGGTGTCAGACACCGGCGTAAACTAACGAGGTGAAAGTGCTGCCATCGATGACGAATCCGCCCCATTTCGCATCGTAATCAGCCGTGGGTTTGGCGGCGACCACTTCGGCCAAGGAACGCCCTTGGTTCTTTAAGGCGGATACCTTGTCTCGCATTGCGACCAGCATATCGCGGAATTCGACCAGTTGTGATTTGTCGCCAACCGAGCCGTGGCCGGGAATGACGATGGTCTTGTCCGTAACCCTGGCAACGTTGGCCTCCGCCGCGCTAATCGAGCCCTTAATGCTGCCGCCGGTTGAGTAGTCAATGAATGGGTAATAACCGTTCCACCAGGTATCGCCCACATGGAGGATATCCACGTCAGTAAATTCAACCGAGATGTCGGAGTCGGTATGGGCAGGCGGATAATGCTTCAGAACGAGAGTTGTGCCGTTGATGTGTAGCCTATGTTCGTTTGAGAACAACTTCGTGGGGAGCGCGCCCGCAGGCGAAGCTGTGAACGTAAACTTCCAACCCTCAACCCGCGTGTCGACGGAGAGGCGTTTGCGGGTGTTCTCGTGAGCGGTGATTTCAGCGCCTTCCGAATGCAGCCACCCGTTGCCGTCGGTGTGATCGAAATGCCAGTGCGAATCAATGAGGTGCTTGACCGGCTCAGGACTGATATTTGCGAGAGCTTCGGTGATTCCTTTCCGTGTCGCGGTGATGCCAGCATCTACGAGGAGTTTACCGTCGCTACCGGTGAGGACGGCGATATTCCCACCAGACCCTTCCAGTACGCTGACGTTGCCGCGAAGCTTCGTAATGGTGATTTTGGCGGTAGCCGCTGCCTCGCGAATGATGATGACTGGGCTAACATACTCAGCCAGAAGACGACGCGGTGTGAGCCAGAGCGCTGTAGCGGCGAGACTCGCCGATGCGAGGAAATGACGGCGTGAGATGCGGGAGATTTGGTGCGGATGCATTGGAACTTGCTTATGGTTTCTAGCGGTAGCCTCCCGATATCACAAAGGTCTCGCCGGTAATCCAGGATGAGTCATCGGAAGCGAGGAAAACAGCAGCGCCGGCGACGTCCCGGGGTTGCCCAATCCGGCGTAGCGGCGTCTGCGCTTCCACTTGCTTGCGCATGTCACTCTCAGTGATGCCGGCCGAATGCGTCCCTTCCGTCTCCACCATTCCGGGCCGGATGGCATTGACCCGGATTCCGCGCGGGCCGAGTTCCGACGCCAGCGAACGCGTGATCGCGTCCACCGCCCCTTTTGTACCGCTGTAAACCGCTGACTCCGGAACAGCAAGAGTGCTGACTACGGAACTTATGTTGATGATGCTTCCGCCGGCGGAGTTGAATTGCTTCGCCGCGGCTTGCGAAGCCAAGAGCAGGCCAAGCACATTAAGATCGAAATATCGATTGAAGTGCTCTTCGGTCACCCTTTCCAAGGGTAAGAATTCATAGATGCCCGCGTTGTTAACCAGGATGTCCAGTGGGCCGAAGGCTTTCTTTGTCCGGTCAAACAGGCGTTTGATGTCCGCCTTTTTCGCAACATCTGCTTGGACCGAAATGGCTTTACCGCCGCTGCCGGTGATATCGGCGACGACCTTTTCTGCGCCAGTCTTGCTGGAGGCGTAATTAACGACCACGGCTGCGCCTTCACCTTCCGGGAATTGGCGACGACGTTGAAGCCCCGTTCGACAAACCCTTTCACGATTCCGGCGCCGATCCCCTGCGAAGCTCCGGTCACGATGGCAGTCTTCCGTGGGCTATTCATGTTACTTACCTCGAAAAGGTCCTTCTCTAGAAAGAACGCGGCGGCGTCACCATTGCCGGCGTGATTGAAGCAACATCAACTCCATGCGATCGTCAGTTGGAGCAGAACACTATGCGGCTTTCTGCATGGCATTCTGAGCGATTAGCTTCAGAAGTTCCTGTGCTGCGGCGGTGGACGATGCGGGGTTCTGCCCGGTAACCAGACGACCGTCGACGATCGCAATGCTTTCCCAATCTGGAGCCTTCTCATATCGCCCGCCAATTCGCTTGAGCTCGTCCTCGACAAGAAACGGCACAACATCGGTCAGGTGAACAGCTTCCTCTTCGGTGTTGGAAAAACCCGTCACCCGCTTGCCCTTCACCAACGGCGCACCCTGATAGGTCACCCGATGGAACACGGCCGGAGAATGGCAGACCGCAGCGACCGGCTTGCCGGAGTTGTAGAATGACTCGATCAGGGCGATTGAATCAGGATTATCGACGAGGTCCCACATCGGGCCGTGCCCGCCCACGTAAAATATTGTATCGAAATCTTCCTCTCTCATGTCGGCAAGCCTAACCGTCTGGGAAAGCTCCTTTTCCGCCGACCGATCCTGCTTGAACCGCTCCATCGCGGGTGTCTGATTCTCCTTTAAGTCACTCTTCGGATCGATTGGCGGCTGCCCGCCCTTAGGTGATGCCAGCGTCAGCTCGACACCAGCATCCCTGAATACAAAATAGGGGGCTGCGAATTCCTAAAGCCAGAAGCCAGTCTTGCGGCCAGTATTTCCCAGTTTATCGTGGGATGTTAGCACCATAAGTATTTTCATGTTCTATCTCCTTCTTTTGTTGGCTTCCTTTGGGGTTACTTCGAAACCGTCATAACGTATTGGAAAAGTCCACAGCCAGGAGAATCAAAAATCCGCATCAAGCACGATACGGTATCGGGCCTTCCCGGATTCAAGACGGGCGAAGGCCTGGTTGATTCTGCTCATCGGGAAGTGCTCGGTCTGCGGCGCAACATTATGCCGTGAGGCAAAGTCGAGCATCGTCTCGATCGCCACCGGCGAGCCGCTCGGCGAACCTGAGACGCTGCGCTGCCCCATGATGAGCGAGAACGCCGCCACCGGAATCGGTTCCAGTACCGCACCGACGACATGCAGCCTGCCGTTGGGCGCGAGCGCGCCGATCATCGCGTCCCAATCGAGCTTCACGTTAACGGTGCTGATCAGGAGGTCGAAGGCGCCGCCGAGCTTCTTGATCGCCTCCGAGTCTCTGCTCGAGACGACGTGGTGCGCCCCGAAACCCTTCGCTTCGTCGAACTTTTTCTCGTTCGATGTGAACGCCGTCACGTCACAGCCGTAGGCGGCGGCGAACTTCACGGCCATGTGCCCCAGCCCGCCAATCCCGATGATGCCTACCCGATCAGTCGGCTCCGCGTACCTGGCCAGAGGCGAGAAAACGGTGATGCCCCCGCACAAGAGCGGCCCGGCGTCGGCGAAGTTCAGCTTTTCCGGCAGCGGGAGGGCCCAGGCCCAGTGCGCGCGGATGTGGGTCGCGAACCCGCCGCGATGTCCGACGATGGTCGCTTGCACTTGCTGGCAAAGGTGATGGCTTCCGGACATGCATTGGCGACAGTGCATGCAGCTACCCGAGTTCCATCCCACACCGACGCGCTGTCCGACCTTGAGTCCCTTGGCATTCGGGCCAACGGCGGTGACCCGACCGATGATCTCGTGCCCGAGAATTGCGGGGTACTGCGAAATGCCCCACTCATTATTCCAGACGGACAGATCAGAGTGACACAAGCCGCAGTTTTCGACCGCGACTTCAACGTCCTCAGCCCCGAGCGGCCCGGGATCAACGGTTTCGAGCACCATCGGCTGTTTCGCAGCATTGGCAACCCATGCCTTATAATTGGTTACGCCTCCTGATCTGGAGGCTGGGCCGGATTGGGCGGCGGGAGTAGACGCCGAACGTTTCTGCTTCACGCTGCTGGCGAACTCGTTGCGGTCTTCCGTTGTCATCAGCCCTTTGTCGATCGAAATCATGCTCATAATATTCTAGTCCTCTATTGTTTAGTCACAGAAAGAAGCTGCATGCTCGCAGGGGTCTGGCGCTATAGAACGTGTGGGCGGATTTAACTCAACTCTCACGCTGCCTCGCGGAGTTCCCTCCGAGGTGCGGAGTGACTGAGCCAATCGGCGAAATGCGTGAATCCGAGGCGCGAGTTGTGACCGGGGACGAGACTTTGATCGTTCGCTTCTACGCCGTAGTAGCGAGCATTGGCGTCGGTAAGCACCTTCCGGGCATCACCGGTTACACTTAGAAGCTGCCGAACAAGTTCATCCAGCCGGATCTGCTCAGGCCCAGCTATTTCGATCATGCCATTATTCGGCTCACTAACGGCGACATCCGCCAGCGCAGCAGTGACATCATCCGACCCAATGGGCTGCATCAAAACGGACGGCAACCGAACCGTCGCACCTTCGGTGGCGAATTGGGCGATGCCGTCCAGGAACTCGAAGAACTGGGTTGAGCGGACGATTGTGTAAGGAATTTGAGAAGCCTTGATCAGCTTTTCCTGAGCTATCTTCGCGCGGAAGTAACCGCTCGCCAGAAGACGGTCCGTGCCGACGACGGAAAGGGCTACATAATGTTTCACCCCTGCGGTCGCTGCGGTGGCAAGGAGATTGTGGCTGGAGGTCTCGAAGAACTCCAGCACCGCCTTGTCTTCCCACGACGGCGCGTTCGAGACGTCAACAACGACCTGAGCGCCTTTGAGCGCTTCGGCCAATCCCTCACCAGTGAGAGTGTTGACGCCTGAAGAGGGTGACGCCGGCACTACCTCATGGCCACGCTGGCGAAGGTTGTTCACGAGCTTCTTACCAATTAGCCCGCTTCCCCCAATTACCACGATCTTGATGTTCCTATCCATATGCGCTTTGTTGCTGTGAATTGCGATTGAGATCTTTGCCGGCACCAACATGTGCGCCGGCTTTCGTCATCCCCTTTTGTCGCAACCTTCATGCTGTCATCTTAAGTCATAGGACAACATCTCTTCCCCGAGTGCCCGGCGCTATTGACCATGTGGGCGAGTTTTTGCCCTGCGTACGAACTAGGCCGTTCTACTACGTTCGAACGAGGCCATCTTGACGGGATTGCTAAAAGACCCCCTTGACTGTAGCGCGTTTGACGGGTGCGGCAGTGTCCCCTAGTGTAAGACTGGATTCTGGTCACACGAGTTTTGGTTATGACCGAAGTGGACGAGGACGAACAGTTTTATCGGGACACCGAGCGCGTGGCGTTTCCCAAGCTCGATTACAGGCAGCTCGCCCTGCTCGAGCCGCTGGGTACGCGGCGCATTGTGCGGCGGGGCGAGCTGGTATTCAGAGCGGGCCAGCGCGATCTGCCGCTGGCGGTGGTCTTGCGCGGCGCACTCGTGGCCTTCGAGGCGCGTGACGGCCAGGAGCAAATTCTCGCGACCGGTGGTCCGCGGGATTTTCTCGGCGACGTAGCGATGCTGATGGGCACCGCGTCACTGGTTACCGTTCGAGGCGAGGCGGAAGAAAGTGAGATCCTGGAGGTGCCGGCGCAGCGGCTCCGGCAGGCGCTGGCCGAATTGCCCGGGGTGAGCGAAACGATCGTCCGTGCGTTCATCATGCGCCGGCAACGGTTGCAACGGGATCGCGAGTTTGCCGGGCTCCGCATCGTGGCGCCGGGGGATTCGCGCGAAGGCCGTCAGCTTGATGACTTCTTGGATAAGAACCACATCCCGCATCGGCTGGTCGATTCTCAAAGCGAATACGGTCATTGCCTGTGCGACCGGCTGCACCTGGCCAGCCACGATTTGCCCGCGCTCATCGCGGCCAATGGCATGCCGCTGCGCCATCCCTCCTTGCGCGAGGTGGCGCGGGTGACGGGGCTGCTCCGCTCGGCGGCCGCCGATGCGGAGGGCGAAATTACGTGCGACCTGGCCATTGTGGGCGCCGGCCCGGCAGGTTTGGCCGCCGCTGTGTATGCGGCTTCTGAAGGGCTAAAGACCATCGTGCTGGAAAGCTACGCCCCCGGCGGCCAGGCGGGAGCTTCGTCGCTCATTGAGAACTTCTTTGGCTTCCCCACGGGCGTGCGGGGTGGGGATCTGAAGAAAGCATGTCGAGCTATCTGGCGCGGCGAGTCGAGGCCTGCGAGAGGATTGAGATTTTGGCGTGCACTGAGATCCGAAAGCTGCTGGGGGGCAAGACGCTTGAAACCGCCGAGTTGGAGAACACCCGGACGCATGAGCGGCGCACGGTTCAGACCCCGGCCATCTTTTCCCTGATTGGCGCATTACCGTGCACCAACTGGTTGCCGCCCGACATCGAGCGCGATGAAAAGGGCTTCATCAAGACCGGGCATGCGGTCGCCGGCGCGCCCGCATGGAAAGGGATGAACCGCCCGCCCACTCCGCTGGAGACCAGCCGCCCGGGCATTTTTGCCGCCGGCGACGTACGCTCCGGCTCGGTCAAACGCTGTGCGGCAGCCGTGGGCGAGGGAGGCATGGCGGTCGCCGGAGTGCATGAAGTGCTCGGGACCTACGCCTGACGACGAAGCGGGGGAATAATAAGGATGAGTCCGGCCAGAATCCCACCTGCAGCAAGGAAGTCCCGTCAACCCGGCTCACGCAGGAATTGGCATCCTGCTTGCTCAATTCGCGCGATTGGAGCAAGAACCAACCTTGCCTGGCTTTCCCCCGGTCGAACGGTAGCCTCGAGGCAGCCTCCGGGTAGCCTCGGGGTAGCTTCAAGGTAGCCTCAGGGTAGCCTCAGGGTAGCTTCCGGGTAGCCTCAGGGTAGCTTCCGGGTGCCTACCGGTTGGCTACCAGATGGCTTGGGGGTAGCCTGAGGGTGGCTTTGCAGATTCATCATTCATCATTCAACCTTCTGCATTCCCTGGGTGTGGGTGGCCCCGGGGTGGCTTCGACCCGAACTTCTGCATTCTGCATTCTTAATTCTGCATTCCCTGGTCCGATTCCTGCCAGTTCAAAACATGTCACGGTCGGGCCAGCGGGTAATCTTGCCGACCATCTGCCACATCAGCGCGTCGAGGTCGGCCCCAATGGGCGATTTGGTATCCCTATTCCGCCTGTTGGTCAGAGCGGCCCAGCAAAACTGGCCGGAAGTGCGCACCATGAGGGTGATCGTTCCGGGCAGGCTCCCCATATGCCACCAGTTATGATACTCGTTCACGCACCAGCCTTTGGCGTAGCCGGGTGAGGCTGCCGACGCCGTGGTCATGGCCTGGAGGGTGTCGGGTTTCAGGATATCCGGCTTGGTCGGGAAGCCGTCCACGCGAACCAGGAACCGCACCAGATCCGTCGGTGTCGCCAGCCAACCGCCGTGCGAATCCATGCGGCGAACGTTCATACGGTAGGGGTCCTCGCCATCTTGATCGTAATAGACGACTTCGCGACCGGCGCGTTCCGTCAGCGTGTTGCCGCCGATGCGCATGCTCGAAATCCCGCACGGCCTCAGGATTCTTTCCCGAACCGCCTCCTCGTAGGTCATGGAGGTGAGCTTTTCGATCACGCGGCCCAGGACGCAGTAACCGAAGTTTGAGTAGGCATAGTGCTGTCCAGGGGGCTGCGTGAGGGGCTGATGGGCGATGGTCCAGGTGATGAGTTGCCGGTGGTCCATGCGGGGATGGGAGAACATCGGGTCGCTGCCATCATTTTGCCAGCCGCCGGCGGTGTGCGTGAGCAAATGCTCGATGGTGAGCTCCTCGATATGGGGCTGATACGGTGGTTCGCCGTAAGCCATTCCCAGCACCGCACCCGGCCCGAAGACTTTGTCGGAAAGCCTTAGCTTGCCCGCTTCGATCAGGCTGAAGAGGGTGACCGAGGTGATCGGCTTGGTCACACTGGCGATCCGAAACAAGTGATGGGGAGTGACCTTTTCATGTCGGTCTTTGTCCGCCAGCCCATAGCCGCCCGCATAGACCAACCGGCCCTTCCTGGCGATGGCGGCCGACAATCCCGGGACATCGTGTTTCTTCATGAAAGCCGCTGCGGTCGCTTCCATCGCCCGCAACTCATCGGGCAGAAACCCGTCTCTCGGCAGGCTGGGGGCAGTTGGTTTGTCATCCCCCAAAGCCACAGCCCTGATGCCGGCGGCGCCGGCCAGGGCCTGGAATAGGAACTGACGGCGACTCACGGTGGTCGGCGAGGTAGATTTCTTTACTTTCATGATTGAGATGGGGCATCAGTGCGTGCTGGGCGAACGCTATTTCGCGGCGGCAAGAGTTCAAGCGCAATCGCTTCGCCTTGCCCCTTGCCCCTTGCCCCTCTTCAGCGTTTCAGCTTTTCAGCTTTTGCTCCCCTCAACCCTCAACGCTCCAGCCAGGATATTCTCAAAGAGTTCGCCACGCCGCAATCCGCTGGAGGTTTTCGAGGCCCACGCCGGCTGCGTCGAGAATAACGTATCAATGAAAGAAGACTTTGGGATCGCGCTTCGCCGCCGCCAACACCCCAGGATCGTCAAACGTCAGGTACTGCCGGCCTGATTTCATCAGCTCCGCCGATTGCACCAGAGTGCTCTTGCCGGTTTGCCGGGCGCCGTTGACCAGGACGGCCTGCGTGTCCGCTAGAGCCTGGAGCAAATTCCCGGTAATGTGTCGGCGAATCACGGCTGTATAATCAACCACAACATGGATGATAATCAACCACCATCATTTCCCAGTCCAGACGGTTCTCCCTGTCCTGACCGGGCGCGGTTCGGCATCTAGCCCTCAGCCTTCCGCCTTTCCCCTTCCCATTTCAGCTTCCAGCATTTCAGCGTTTAAGCGTTTCGCTTGTCCCGCCCTCAACCCTCAATTTCTCTACAGTGGCAATCGTCTGCAGCTGCAAAGAGCTGCCACGGCCACCCTTTGGAATCGCGAAGCCGGCACGAGAGTGTCAAGAGTGAGGACCGACACTTGCTAGAATGAAATTGTTGACGACTTTTCAATTCGACGCCCCACCTCCTCGCAAGTAGCCTTCCCAGGTGAATTCGGAAGGCACGAAGCAGCTCATCACCGAAGTGGAACAAACCACGGGCTTCAAGGTTGTCGTCGATACAGTCGACGGCATCTCAGAGCACGCGCAGATGATCTCCGCGCGCCCCGACCTGCCCGTCCACACCATTCGCGTCAGCAAGGCTAAGCTCCCCACCGCCGATTACATCGTCGCCGCCCAGTGCGCCATGCTGCTTCGTAACTGGTCAGATCCGACCCGCATTCCTGTGTTCAACCCCACGCCGGAGAAATTCCGCTACCTCGCAGACCGCGCGGCGAACGCCAAGCCCCTTTCGCAGCTTCCAGCGAAACTCGCGCAGGAGACCGCACTTCAACTCACCCAAGGGCTTCTCAACCAGCTACGTTCCATGCCGAGCGAAATCTTAGCGATCCGCGAATGCCGGGCGCGATGTCCCGACCTCCACGAAATGCAGGCCGACGCAGTGGAATCTGAGCTGCGCCTCATTTCTGAGACCTTCGCTCCTAAGGTCCGCTCCTTCGCCCCCGACTCTATCTGGCGCAACAACGTCTCGATGAACGCCGCCTACGCCCTCAACTGGTCGCAGCTGACGGACTCAACTCTTCCCATGCTCCCGTACCAGAGTACCGGCTTCTCAGAGACCGGCGCGAAACTGCTCGCTGAATTGAACAGCCGCGAGGCAAGAAACTCCACCCTCTACGTAGACGCAGTCGACGCCTGGGCCGAGCACCTCGGCTTGCGCACGCTTTATACCTGGGAGTTCAGAAGCGCCGTCCAATGAATCCTGAGCCATTCAATTTCACCCTCCGCCTGGCAGACTTCGATCTGTCCCGTCTCCCCATCTCTGCTGACGCGCTGCGCGCGAACCGCGACCTTCTCGCCCAAGCGGTCTCGGAGTATTACGCTGCCATATTCCGCAAGCTCAGCGGAACAGCCAACGTGGTCGTTTCCGTAGATACCATTCAGGTGTCTTGGCACCCAACCACCGCCGACCCCCGCAGTCTCCTCTTCGACCAAGCCCTAGCCCTGCTTAAAAGAAGACACTACCGCGAAGCCGAACCCCTGCTCCAGAGCCTGCATGCCCGTTTTCCCGATGACGAAGACGTTCTGTTCAACTACGGTATGCTGCTAAGCGACCAGGGCCGCTTGGACCTTGCCTCCAGCCTCCTAGCGCGCCTCGTTGAACTGGCCCCGGGCCACTCCCCCGGCTGGACTGCCTTGGGCGTCGCCCGCTCCCGGCTCCGCAACGCGCCAGGTGCCTTGGAAGCATTTCAAACTGCGCTCCGCCTCGATCCAGCAAACGCCTATGCAATGCGCAACGCCGGAGCTCTCCTCACCGAGGCAGACCCAGCCGCAGCGCTGCCCCTTTTCGAGAAGGCGGCCGCCATCCTGGCAGACGACCAGCAAACCCTGCTCGGTCACGGCAGGTGCCTCCTCCGCCTCGGCCGCAAGGATGAAGCAGACCCGATCCTAAGAAAGTGCATCAGCCTCAACACCCTCACCGACCAAGCCGAGCAGGCCCGAACCGCTCTCAGGGAGCTTGCCCATGACACCATGCGCAGCAACGTCGGCGGCGGTCATCGCCCTGACGTGGTCATGTACTGCCTCGGGGCCATGGAAAGGTTCCGGGAGGTCGGGCCTGAGAAGATTAAGGCAATCACTTTCGAAATCGCCATGCTTGGTCGCAATGGCTTCGACATCAACGACCCGGCGCAGAAATACACCCTCAAGAGCCTGCCGGGTAAGTTCAGCGGCCTGCACCTCGTCTCGATCATGTACACCGGCCTGAAATCTATCGCCCCGGATCAGGATGCGGGGATCGACATCTCCCGCGAGTACCAGGAAGCCCTCAACCTTTTCACGTGACCTGTTGCGCATGGAACTAGAGAATCTCATCAAAAGCATCTTAGCCTTTCGTGACGCGCGTGATTGGGACAATTCCATCGCCCCAACCAGCTTGCCGCCGCCTTATCTATTGAGGCCGCCGAACTCCAAGAGCACTTCCTCTGGAAGACTCCGGAACAGGTAGCTCGTATTGGCGATGACGCGGAGATGCTCTTGGCTGTGGGTGACGAAATCGCCGACGTTCTGATCTTTGCGCTTCTGCTCGCGCATGAGCTGAAGCTAGAGCCGGCAGCCATCATCCAGGGAAAGTTGGCTAAGAACTCCGCCAAATATCCGGTCCACAAATCACGCGGAACGGCTGCGAAATACACTGAGCTCCAGTAGAACGGAAAGCATGCGAGTCTAGGAGAAAAGCGCTGCAATGTGAAGAGCCGCCACCACGGCGACAAATGCCCTACCGGGTGGGAAAGACCTCGGATTTGCCTACGAGGACCTGGACAGTGAAACCACGGCTATTGTCCTCAAAGAATTGATCAACTTCTTCGACCCGTTCGTAAGGCAGATAGCGCACCTTCTCCGCCAGATGCAGGTGGCGGAAGGTCGGCCGCGCCAACTGCTCCTGTACGCGCGTTCGCCTCTCACCCGGCGCCACGATGAACATTGGGTATAGCGTGTTCGGGGCCACCATTGTGAGGTCCGCAAAACGCAGCAGGCCGGAGTAAATTGAGGTGCTGTTCTCGACCTCAAAGGCTGCATCTATCCGGAACTCTTCCTTCCAAACCACATCGATATTCTCCACATACTTCACCTGGGCATCTAGCCCAGCGGCGAAGGTCTCTTCAAAGTCGGAGAATTTGTACCCAGAGGCAATTCGCGACTGGTCGCCGCGTGGTGCCCAGACCTTCCCGCCTGCTTTCAGACCGAGCTTTAGCAACAGGTATTGCATCCTCAGATGATCGGAAGCAATTTTCTCCGGCTCCTCGGCAGCAGCCGGGGCGGCGAGCGGCGGTAAAGACTCCTTCAATGTATCCGGCTCGGAAACCTCTCTCACTGGTTGCCCATCCTTGAGTAGCAGAAGAATAGAGTACAGATCGTCATACTTCTGGTAAAACGCCTCTAGGTTCGCCTCCGCGACCCTGGTGAAACCACGCAAGTGGTAATGGGGTGCATATCCAAACAACTCGTTGAATTCCCTAAACGGGACGTCCAACTCCTTCGGATTAGCGATGAAGTAGATCAGGTCCCATCCCTCGTTCTCTCCCCCTTGGAGGTTCTTCCAAAGCTCACGGGAAAGCTTCGGATTACACTCCTTGGCGGCAACATGCCCAAGCAATTTGATCGAATCCCCGACCACTATGAGTATTTCATCTCCCTCCTTCATCTGGTCATACTTGGAACGGTTTGCCGCACTATCCCTTGAGCCCCACACAGCGATGGGGCGTGGACCGAAGACCTGATTCAGCTTTCTCGAAACGCTCGGGGAGACGAGCGTGTGAATCCTCGCCGGATCCACTTTTCTGCGGATCGTGTCCTCATAGTGCACCATCGCCTCGGCATTCGCCGGAGGCATGTTCAAAATGAAGATGTTCTTCATGACGTCTTGCCAGACTGTAAATGTAAGCCGCAGTTTGTAAATGACCCTTTCCCACAGACCTGCCGCGCGTGTCACGCTAACTGCTTTGCGGCCGCCTGCCCAGACCCTGCCCACAGCCCCGTTGCCAGGTATCGCTCGACTTCGTCATCGCTTTGCCTCCTCCAGGCTATCGGAAAGAGGTCCAACCGTGCCGGTGTCGTGGAGATTCCCTCGCGTGACCATTGCGGCTTCGCTTGGACCAGTTGCTGCGGTCGGAAGTGGTGAGGCGACTCGGCTCGCGCCGAAGCGACGTTGTTCCAGGTCCGGGCACATGTTCCAGTCAGTTCTTCTTCCGGACACGGTAACGGACGGTGTCTTCTTTGACGTGGAAGCCAATTTCAGGCTTAGGTGGTTGCGGAGGAGCCTCCAACAGGGGCGGAGCTTCTGAAGGATCTCCCGCAGCGTCACATCGTGAACCAGCAACGTTTTGTCTATCTCAGCCAGACGTCGGAGAATGGCCGCATTCGCGGCGACATCCTCGCGCATTTTCACGAAAGCACGAATGACATAGACGCTCATAGCGACGGCGCGAGGGCTGTTGAGTATGTTGGCGGCCATCAGAGCGCCCTGCTCGGTAAAGGCATACGGAAGATGGCGGATATTCCGCTTAGAAGTATCGGCGGTTGGAGTGTCAGGTGATGCGGTCACAAATTGTGACCGCATCAGGTTTTCACCCTCTGCGAGGTTCAGCCGGAACATGAAATCGGCTGGGAACCGGGAGATGTTGCGTTTGACGGCCTGGTTCAACGCCTTGGTCGGGACACCGTAAACCCGGGCGAGGTCCGCATCGAGGATGACCCGGCGCGTGCGGACGAAATGAATGAGAAAGGAGATGTCAGGGGCAAGCATCAACTCGGCTTTGCTCATCATGCAGCAGAGGGTTATCAGGGTGTGACCGCCTTAGCCAGCCGAATCCGAGCTTATGACCCAACAGAAACGCGCAGGCCGAGCACAGCCATCTGGGGGTCAGCCAGAGGTTGGCGTCATGACGCAAGCTCCCAGGCCAGGCTTGGGACGCTAATTGATCAACCGGGCCGGTTTCGGTACGGAGAGAACGCTCAGCTCAGTTTTGAAAGGGCTTCGCGGTAGCTGGTCACCGACAGATTCCAGGTTCGTGTGGTTCGCGGGGTTAGCGGGTCTGGACGCGACGGGCCATTATTTCGCGACGTATAAGACTGAATCGACGAGCCCGCCGATGTCTTGCAGGCCGGAAATGGCGTGGAAGCCTCTGCGGCCAGGGTCGCGGACGAAGAGCTGGGGGCCATCCGCGAAGAAGGTTACGGTATGGGTGCCGAGCGCCACGTCCACGCCCATTCTGAGGGCGGCATCATGGTCGCGCAACGCTTGCTCAAGTAATTTGAGGTGGGGAACCGATTCCCGGAACAGTTGCGCGTCATCGGTGGGGTCAGACCTTAGGAAGAGGATGATTTCAAGGTCGGGGTCAGAAGGAGGTTGCTTCCCTACTCCTCCACTGATGGTTGTGAAGCTGCGTCAAAAAAGCGCCTTCTGCGTGGCGATGCTGGCACCGCCCTAGCGCGACCCCTGCGCCGGCAGCCACTCCTTCCGCGGCAGGACCATAATTAGCACGTCGTGAAGGCATCGCCTTCGCGGGCGAACTCGCGCAACAGCCCCTCCTGGACCGCAGCGGTTGAGGGTTGAGTGTTAATCAAGGGTTGAGGGCGGAGTAGGACAGAATCGTCATTGACTCGGGGAGGTGCGCCACTCCTTGCAGTTGCCAGTATTTTATTGAAGGGGAGCCGAGTCATCGAACGGGTTGTAATCGCGGCTGAACTCGGCTAACTTTCCCCCGCATGAATGTGAGTGACGATTACAATGCCAAATACCGGCTGTGGGCGGCCAATCCGATCGTGGCTCCGGCTGGGAAAGCGGTCAGACTACCCGATTTCAAGAGCCGGCGGTTTGCCAGCCATGCGGAACTGAACGCATGGAAGTTGTCGGTATTGGTCCAGCTTGCCAAAGCTTTGCCCGCCCGATGAACGAGCTGTTCTCGGCGTTCGACGCGGCCGGAATTCGTTACCTGCTGGCGGGGGGGCAAGCCATGCGGCTTTACGGCATGCCGCGGTTCTCGATGGATTGGGATTTCTTCATACCACCGCACGACGAGGAGAACTTTAAGCGACTCAATACGCTGCTGGAACGTGAGCTGGACGTGCCGCTGGTCCCACTGGGCACGCGGGGCGAGAACTTCATCCAAACCTATCAGACCCGGTGGGGTATTTTGCAGTTCCACCTCGGTCTGCCGGGCGTTCCCCGGTTCGACGAGGCAGAAGAACACTTGGCGATCCGTGCTTCGGAAGAGGGGACGCCGGTGAGATGCCTCTCGGGCGCTGACCTTCTCGCCGCTAAGCGCGCCGCTGCCCGTCCGCAAGATCAGGCCGACATTGTCTTCCTGGTGGAGCTGCAGCGGCTGGGAAAGCTGCCCTGACGCTAGATTTGGTGGGGTCAGAGCGAGGTTTCATCACTAATCTTCGCCTGGTCTTTGTGGCGCTCTATCGAGAAGTCAGTCGGTCCGATTCCAGCGGTGCTTGGTCAGCGCGACGAGGGTGCCCAAGCCGAAGAGCAGGAAACTGCCGATGACGGCCATGAGCCCCTCAGGAACCCAATGGAGGCTACTTCGCCAGCAGCCTTCGGGCTTCGTCCATCAACTCGTGCTCGAAAGCGCTGGCATAGGCCTCCACTGTTACGCGCTTCAAGCGCAGCCTTCTGGTTGTCCGGCGCCAGCCCGCCACAGCGGTAAAGACCTCCCGCAGGATGCTCTTGGCCGCGGGCGCATTGATCCCAAACCGTCCAGCAACAGCCAGCGCCCCTGCAACGCTGGCCTCCTCGCGTTCCTCACTAATAGGCGTCTTGCCGATGCTGACACGGTCTATCTCCGGCACGGGATTCAGATCATAGGCCGGGGAGAGCGACCAGCGTCCAGGCTCGCGCATGAGAAAACCGTGGTTGCGGAGGTGGTCATCATAGTTGCAGGCCAGAAGCGAAAACACCAGCCGTCGCCATAGCTCGCGCAGGTCGCCCGCGACGTTGTCACCGAACTGCCGAATCGCGTCGGCCAACAACGTGTAGGCGCCAGGATCGCCCTGACGCAATCCCAGCAGGCTCGCCCCGGAGACAAAGGGAATGCGGCCACTGCCCACTCGGTCAAAGCGCGTGATGACCGCCACGCTGTGCTTGCCCACGGGCACCAACCTGTGCTCGACCACGCGCATGCCGGCTTCCGCCGCCAGGGTCAGCGCCAGGATCTCGCCGCCGGCTATGTCCCGGGTGTCGTCAGGTTTGGGGAACTTCGCCAGCGCCAGGCGTCCATCCGCCAGGCTGACCGCCGACTTCGGCCGCGCTCCGCCGAGCGGCGAGCCGGCGCCAAGCAGAAACCGCAAGTCCGCTGCCGTGTCCGTTTCCGAGTGGATCGCATCCGCCGCGCGCATCAGGGCCTGCAGGCGAATCAGCGGCGGGAGCGTTCCCGTGCTAACGGCCAGGAACGGGCTGGTCGCATCAACGCGAAAACGCAGCGCGCCGAGCCGTGAGGAATCGTCGAGCGCCAGCACATAATCAATGTCCCGATACGGCTTCTGCGCCAATACCTTCTTCCGGACCGCGCGTTCAATAAGCATTCGGCCCCAACGATCCGGCCCGCAATCCGCGATGGCGCCAAACAACGACGGGCTATGCTGGGCGCCGGCCTGCAATGGCAACGACGTGGGATCCACCGTGAAGGCGCCGGGCCGTTTCAGCCAATCAGGCGCATACTCAAACGAGACGGTTGGACCCCGCTCGGCCGCGTGCAGGCGCCCCACGCTGCAGTTCTGCCCCCACCATTCAATGCAGACTTCCCACGTCATGTGCGGGCGCGGCGGATGCGTTGCGGCAGCCGGCGCTCGTCCAGGCTGAGAGCCAGATCGTCGCTCGCCGGCGCCGCCAGCCCGGCCACGCGCTCGTGCAATTGCAGCACAAATGCCGTGGTCGCCAAGGTGCCCATCGAAACCGTTGGGTCACCACGCTCCAGCCGCCAGAGCGTGTCGCGGCTGACGAAGAGCCGGCCAGCCATATCCGCAGTTGAAATCCCGCGCTTCCGTCGGGCGACCGCCAAGTCGCGGCCCAGCTTGCGCAATGCGTGAGCGGCGGGTAACGGCAGGTTTTGGGCAGACATGGGCGTAGCGTCAGCTATGTCGGACATTCTGTCAACTAGTGACAGATATACAAGTCACTTCCCTCTGGGAATGAACCCGGGAACGCCGGTCTCCACCACGGCATTGAACCTGATCTGCGACTTGATTCCTTCGCTTATCTCCCGCATGGCGTCTTCAGGAAGGGTGGAGACGTCGAAGTTTTCCTTGATTCGACTGGGCGTCTTCGAGGTGGTCAGGAGCGCCGTCCCACGTTGGATAGCCCACGCGAGCACGACTTGCGCCGGAGTTTTGCCGACCCGGTTGGCGATGGCGGTGATGACAGGATCCGCCAGCAAGTTGGGCTCGCTACTATGACCCAGGGCGGCGAAAGCTTGCAGCACGATTCCATTCTTCCGGCAATAATCTAAAAGTTCCCATTCCGCGAGATACGGATGGGATTCGACGTGAACAACCGCCGGCTTGATGGTCGCGGCTTCAAAGATCTCCTTCACCTTGTCCAGGCCGATGTCAGATAATCCAATCGCTTTGCACTTGCCCTCGTCCACCAGTTCCTCTAGCGCCCCCCATGTATCTAACAGCTTCACCCCACTGTCATAGATCACATTGCCGTTCGTGTCCCTCGGGTCTTGCTCGTCTCCAGGTTGGAAGGCGAACGGGGTGTGGATGAGATAGAGATCGACGTAGTCGAGCTGAAGTTTCTTAAGGCTTGTTTCGAAGGCCGGTTTGACACGTTCAGGACGATGATTGGTGTTCCAGAGTTTCGTGGCGACAAACACATCCTCTCGCCTGATGCTCCCCGCCCTGAACACCGCCTTCATCGCTTCGCCGACCTCTTTTTCCGTTCGATAACGTTCCGCAGTGTCGAGCGCGCGAAACCCTGCCTGCAGCGCCGCCTTGGTCGCATTCTTGGTTGCGATCGGGTCGGGAATCAGCGTTCCAAAACCGAGCGCCGGGATCGCGCCGGAACCGTTGCTAAGGGTTAGCTTTGTGTAGCGAAGATTGTCTTGTTCTCTCATAAATCAAGGATGACATCCTCTCGAGGGCAGGAGCAGCAGGTTAAGAGATTGCCCTCGGCTGGTGGTTCGAGTGGCTGGGGACTGTATGTGACAACGCCGGTGATAAGCGCAATTTCGCAAGTGTGACAAACTCCAGTTCGACAGGACCATTGGACCGCCACATCGCAGGCCTCCGCTAGTTCAAGCAAACTTTTCAGCGCCGGATCCCAGGAAGCCTGGAGCCCGCTCCGGGCAAAAGACACGCGCGGTCCCGCCCCGGGCGACCCCGCAGGCGGGTGCGGAGAGTGACGCGACGCCTGCAACTGGCCGGGCGCGTTCGATTTGCCGGGGCCGAAGATTTCTGTGACCACCCGGTCGCGAGCGACACCCCAGTTGGCGAGGCCTACGGTAAAGTCCTGCAAAAATGCGCTCGGCCCGCAGAGACAAAAATCCGCGTCTTTGCCAATGCCAAGGCGCTCTAGCAGCGCCACCTTGAGATGCCCGGGTGCATCGAAGTGCACACCTCGCTCGTCCTCGCGACGCGGTTGGCTGTATTGCACATAGCTCCGGCAGTGAGCTAGGCTTCGAATCAGTCGCCGTGCTTCCTTGGCGAAGGGATGTTCGTTTCCGTTGCGGGCGCCATGAAGCCACCACACCTGGCGTGCCGATGGCTCAGCCGCGAGCGCGTATAACATCGCCAGGACTGGAGTTACTCCGATACCCGCGCTAATCAAGACGATCGGCCGGTCGCCTGGTTGCAAGACGAAGCTGCCCCTCGGGGCGCTCACTTCCACAATGTCGCCGACCCCGACTTGGGTGCCCAGATAATTGCCGGCGGCGCCATGACTTTCCTTTTTGATGCCCAGGCGATAGCGCTCAGTGCTTGGAGGGCCGGAGAGTGAGTAACTACGCAACAGCGGGGGCTCCTTCGGCTGGGGACGCAGGCGTACGACAACGAATTGCCCCGCCAAGGCAATCGCAAGCGGCCTGCCATCGGTTGGGACCAGTTCCAGTGAGAATACGCTGTCGCTCTCTCGCACTGTCTTTGAGACGCGTAAGGCACGGAACCCCGGCCACGCTGGAGGGGGCCCTCCCGCCGCGGTCAGGCCGGGATTGCCTTTCACCGCGCTTCCGCTCAATCCATTCTTGAGAAGCGCTTGGAAGGAAGCCCTCCAGCCGGGGCTGAGTGCGGGAATTCGAAGTGCTCTCTCCAGATCTTGCCGCGGATGACCGGGCAGATACAACAGCCGGTTGATCTCAGCAACGCTCATACCCTCAGGGCCAGCGCGGACTTTGACTATTTCATCACCGGCCTCGACCTCACCTTCCTGCAACACGCGAAGATAGAAGCCTGGCCTGCCGTGAGCAACCAACAGAGCCGCCATCTGCGGTTCGTCCATCCTTATGCCGACGCGATAACAGGTGACTCGCGGCTGCGTGACCTCGAAGAGCGCGCCACCGACGCGGTATTGGTCACCGATACAGACCTCCGTATCGGGCAGACCCTCGACCGTGAAGTTCTCTCCGAATTGCCCAAAGATGAAATCTGCGCGGTGGAGTTCATCCTGCCAGTAGCGATAGGAATCCATCTGGTAAACGAATACTGCGCGGTGCGCACCGCCATGGCCCACCAAATCCCCCTGCGCGTCACCCTCGATGTTCAATCGCCGCACCCTGCGCTTGCCCGGAACCGGGTTCTTCCAAACGGCTGTGTGGATAGTTTGTCCGCGCCAAGTAATCTCACGTGGCAGACCTACATTCACTGAAAGGAGCCGAGGCGCGCTCATAAGCCGAAGGTTTCCAGCAACCGCAGCCAGAGCTCGCTGATGGTCGGGTATGCAGGGACGGCGTGCCCGAGCCTTGAGATTGGAATGGCTCCAACAATGGCGATAGTCGCCGCATGAATCAATTCTCCGACCGAGGGTCCAACCAGAGTCATTCCGATCAGCACACCCCGTTCTTGGTCAACAACCATGCGGGCTTTCCCTTTGTAACCGTCGGAATAAAGTTCCGCGCCTGCCACGTCCCCAATATCGCAATCAACGACACGCGCGTTTATCCTGCGTGCTCTTGCCTCTGCTTCGGTCAAGCCCACGGCGGTCACTTCCGGATCGGTGAAAATAACTTGTGGCACCGCGCAGGTGTCAGCGGTTGCGGAATACCGAGTCCACGGTTCCGGCGTGGAAGCGTCAGTATTTCCTTTGGCGCGCGCGGCAATGACATCCCCGCATACACGTCCCTGGTACTTCCCCATGTGGGTGAGCAAGGCGCGGTGATTGACGTCGCCGACTGCGTAGAGCCAGCCGCCGGTTACCTCTTTTACCCGCATACTGTCGTCCACCTCCAGCCAGGAGCCGGGCTTCAAACCAACCGTCTCCAGCCCCAGTTCCTCGGTTCGCGGCTGCCGGCCGGTCGCGGCGAGAACCTCATCGGCAAAAAGCGTTTGCCCAGTGCTGAGAGCGATGCGGGCAACACCATCGCGTTGGCGATCCACCCGTCGAACCGTCGAGTCTGTTAGTACAATTATCCCTCGTTGCTCAAAAGCCGCCCTAAGCATTTCGCCCGCGAACGATTCGCAGTTGGGAATCAGGCGTGTGCCACGCTCGATCACCGCGATCTCTTCAGTTCCAAGTTGTTTCCATGCCGTGGCCATTTCACAGGCCACCACGCCACCGCCGAGAATCGCCAAACGACGCGGGACCATTTTGGCACTGGTGGCTTCACGGCTGGTCCATGGGCGGGTTTCGGCCAGGCCCGGGATGTCTGGGATTGCTGGCCGGCTACCCGTGCAGACCGCCACGGCCTGCCGCGCAGTCAGATTTGTCGTGATGCCGTCCTTATCCGTGACCGACACGCGACGCTCGCCCGTTAATCTGCCATGGCCGCGTAATAGATCTATCTTGGCATGGCGGAGCCATTTTACCTGGCCGGAGTCATCCCAGTTTGAAACGAAAGAATCGCGCCTCTTGAATACTGCCGGGACATTGAGTTTGCCGGTTACGGCCTCGCGAGCACCCGATACGCTTCGTGCACCTTCGAGGGCTAATCCCGGCCGCAACAGAGCTTTGCTTGGCATGCATGCCCAGTAGGAACATTCACCACCCACGAGGTCCGATTCAACAATGATGGCAGTTAGTCCTCCCTTGACCGCACGATCGGCTACATTCTCTCCCGTCGAGCCTGCGCCGATGACGATCACGTCGTAACTGAGCTTATCCATGGTGCCGGGATTCCTGTTTAATCCTGGCAGGGGCTGGCTCGATCTCGCCTGCGACTTCGTGCAGGTAGCACCAGGTCCATCGTTCTCCGGGCATAACCGAACGCATCACTGGATGCTGTGTTTTGTGGAAATGCCTTGTCGCGTGTTTGCCGGGCGACGAGTCGCAACAGCCCACATGACCGCAGGTCATGCACTGCCGCAGCGAAACCCACCGAGTGCCTTCCTTCAGGCATTCTTCGCAGGCGATTGGCACGGGAGGAGACGCAAAGCTGGCCTCGGTAAGGTTCTTAAGATGTTCACATGGCTGGTTCATACATTTTCTACCTTGAATCTGGGTTTGGATAGTTTCCGGTTGGCATCAAATCGTTCAATTTGTAAAAAGGTGCCCGGCTATGCCGGCCTTAGTCGAAGTCCACGAGGGATGATAAATCGATCAAAGATGGAGAAGAGTCCCTGCGCAGCAATGGCCAGCAGAGCTGCCGGGATGGCGCCTTCGAGAATAGTGGTGTTATCGTTGAGGTTTAACCCGCTAATAATTGGCTCGCCCAGTCCGCCGGCACCGATGAGAGCTGCGAGTGTCGCCGAACCAATATTGATAATCGCGCTGGTCTTTACTCCGCCGAGGATGGATGGCGAGGCGAGTGGCAGGAAAATCCTCAGAAGCCGGGTTCGCGGTTTTAAGCCGAGCACCTCCGCCGCATCCCGAATCTGGGCAGGGATATCGCGCAAGCCGGTGGCGGTATTGCGCACAATCGGCAGCAATCCATACAGGAAAAGAGCGACGACGGCGGTGATTGGGCGGATCCCGAGAAAGGGAACTGGGACCAGCAGAGCCAGCAAGGCGAGCGCGGGAACCGTCTGGATGAGCCCGGTCAGGGTCAGGATGATTTCGCTGAGAAACCCCGGCCTGCTGGCGTAAATGCCCAGTGGAATCCCCACCGCGATCGCCGCGGCCAACGACAGGCCGACCAGAACGAGGTGACGGAGCGTCCATCGGACAAGCCGATGCGAAAGTGACTCGGGGCCGCTGAATTGGCCGACCTCGCCCAGTTGTTTGAAATACCAATCTGCGGCTGATGAATAGTCCTTCGTCTGCTCTGCGATTTTGTTGAGGTGAACCATTCTCGCTTCGGTTAGTGTGCCTTCGAGGCGCCGAAGGGCTTGGATCGCGCGAGGTGGAGTATCGAGCCGGAACAGGAATACCGCCCTATACTGGGGAAAGAACTTCAGATCGTCCGCCAACACTACCAGATCATTTTCGTCGATTTTCGCGTCCGTTGTGTAAGCGTCTTTCACGTCGATCTCCCCGTTGAGCAGGGCCACGTAGCCTAACGTATGGTCGATTCCGCGAACTTTTGACATGGCCAACCTATATTGGCTTTGAAGGGGCTCCCACCCGTCGTGCCGGCCCAGAAATTCATGCGTCAATCCCAGCCTCAGGTCAGGGTGTTTCGACAGGTCGCTGATCTTCTCAATGCCCAGTTGGCTGGCCCGGGCCCTGGTCATCACCAAGGCGTAGGTGTTGTTGAATCCGAGTTCCTCCGTAATGCCTATTCCACATTGGCCCAATTGGTGGCGCAGCGCCTCGACCGTTAGTGCCAGAGGGCGCTTCAAAATCTCCTCCTGAATCGTTCCCGTGTATTCCGGGTAGGCTGCGATCGATCCCTGCTTCAACGCTTCCCACAAGATGATTGTTCCGCCCATCCCCCGGCGATGCTCCACCTGAAACCCGGCATCTTCCAGGCTTCGTTTGGCTATTTCTGTCAGCACAAACGACTCGGTGAATTTCTTTGAGCCTAACACAATCACCTCACCGGCATCGGCCACACAAGCTGCGAGCAGCGGCGCAACAAACACGGCCATCAGCACGGTTTTCATGACAGGACGTCCTCCATTTGAGCGCGAAAGAACTCGCTCACAAATGGTTCGGCCGGACACAAGGAAAGCTCAGCAAAAGGGCCTTGCTGAACGATTCTGCCTGCTTTGAGTAACACGACCCAGTCGCCAAGTCGTGCGGCCTCCACGAGGTTATGCGTCACCACTATCACGGTTGTATTCGTCCGCTCGAACAATGCTTTCAAATCCGTGAGCAGGCCGGCACGCACCATCGGGTCGAGGGCTCCCAACGGTTCATCCAGAAGAAGGATGTCCGGTTTTAACATCAACGCGCGTGTGAGACTCACCCTCCTTTGCTCGCCGCCGGAAAGCTCCACTGGATAGCGATCGAGAAGATGGCTGGGGAATCTTGTCAGGGCGCACAACTGTTCCATTCGCGCGGTGATTTCACCAATTCCCAGGCGCAATTCTTCCGCAACCAGCGAGATGTTCCGGCGGGCAGTCAGGTGGGGAAACAAGTCACCGCTTTGGATCACGTAACCCATTCGCCGGCGAATCTCCCAGAGCGTGTCCTGGGCGAGTTTTCTTCCGTTGATCTCAATCCAGCCTGTGGTCGGCTCGATTAATCCGGAAATGAGTCGCAGTATGGTGGATTTTCCCGAGCCGCTCAAACCAATCAGCACGGTCGTTTTGTTCGCCTCAATCTTTAGATCGGTGGGTCGGAGTGCGACTGTGTTTCCAAAACTCTTGCCGGCCTCGTGAAAGAGGATCATGAAGCGGCCCTCCGTTATCACCAGGCCTCGCAAGCTTTGGCAGGCGTTCCGTCGAAACTCGGCGAGATCCACTTTGGACCTGGCTTGCGGTCTCTAACCCGCAACAATAATACGCTGAACAAGTGATCGCGGTCCTCCCAATTCCTCGCCAGCCCAAATCCAGCTCTCAACGCCAGCCCGGCGAAACCCGGCAGCGTGTATTTATATGAATGCTCCGTGGTGATGTATTCTCCTTCCTCAAAGCTGAACTCCTGGGAATCCAAATGCACGATCTGTGCACCTTTACTCACCAGGTGCATCTCGATTCGGCCATGGGTTTCGTTGTACGGGGCGCGATGACGGAATGCCGAAAGATCGAAATCCGCTCCTAGTTCCCGATTGGCGCGTGCCAGAATGCCCAGATTGAACTTCGCCGTGACCCTTTTCCGGTCATTGTAGGCGGGTTCCAGAATCCGCCTCGATTTCTTGCGATCAATGCCGATCAATAAGCCTCCTTCACTGCCGCAAAGGAAGGCGATTTTGCGCAGAAAGGCGATAGCTGCAAGCGGTTCAAAGTTACCGATGGTTGATCCGGGAAAGAACGCAACCGTTCGCCTTGGATTGCGTTTGGTGTCCGGGATTTCCGAAATGTTGACGTAGTCCGCTTCCAACGGATTAATCTCGAGGTCGGGGAACTCGCTGGCCAACCGAACCGCCGACTCAAGAAGTTGATGCCCGGAGATATCGATTGGGATGTAGCCGGACATGCTGGGAAGATGAGTCAACAGATGGCGGGTTTTGGTGCTGCTGCCACTGCCAAACTCCACCAACCGACATTCACTGCCGATCAAACTGGCAATTTCGTTTATGTTGTCGCGGAGTATCTGGTTCTCGGTTCGCGTAGGATAATACTCCTCCAACTGGCAGATTTCGTTAAATAGCCTGGAACCCTCCTCATCATAGAGAAACTTGCAAGGCAGCGCTTTTTGCTGTCTAGAAAGTCCAGCAATTGCTTCGGATAAGAAGCCGTCACGCGAACGCGGGCGGCCAGACGACGGATGAAGCAAAATCGCATCATTCACACAAGATCCTTTGCCAGTCGGATTCCATTAAACTGCCATCGAGCATCGGGCGGGAAAAAGTTCCGGTAGGTGTGGCGGATGTGCGATTGCGAAGTCGCGCAGGAACCGCCCCGCAGTACATACTGGTTACACATGAACTTGCCGTTGTACTCCCCTAAGGCCCCGGCAACTGCCGAATAGCCTGGGTAGGGCGAGTAACTGCTGCGGGTCCACTCCCAAACATCACCGAACATCTGAACCGGTTTACCCGCGAAGGCGGGTGAAGCAACAGGGGTCACGTGGAAGATCTCGCTTTCGACGAAGTTACCTTTGAGCGGCAATCCTGATGAGGCAGTCTCCCATTCTTCCTCCGTAGGCAATCGTGCTCCAGACCATCGTGCGTAGGCGTCCGCTTCAAACAGACTCACATGACAGACGGGTTCTTCGGGAACCAATTCGGCCATTCCCGCCAGTGTCATGGTGTACCATTTTCCGTCCCGCTTTTCCAAATAAAGCGGAGCGTCCCAGCCCCTTTCTTTCAGAATGTTCCACCCCAGAGAGAGCCAAAGCTCGGAACGCCGGTAGCCCCCTTCCTCCATGAACGCCAGAAACCCAGCATTCGTGACGAGTCGCGAGGCAAGTTCAAATGATTGGACAAAAACACGGTGGCGGGGCCCTTCATTGTCATAGCTGAATCCCGGTCCTTCATGTCCCACCCAGTAAACGTCTTCCTCGAATCGAAGCCACTTGATCGCCGGCACCGGCTGAGACTTCTTGCGGTCTCGTGTGCGAAATGCGGGCCGCAGCGGGTTTTGCCAAAAAACGCTTTTGATGTCAGTGAGCATCAACTCCTGGTGTTGCTGCTCGTGATGCAATCCGAGGGTGACAATCGGTTCCAGTTTCGCCAACAGGTGTACATCGGCCGATTCGATCAGTTTGGAAATAAGAAGGTCGATGTCAGAGCGATAGTGGAATACTTCCTTGACCGTCGGCCGGGATAACAAGCCCCTATGTGGGCGCGAATAAAACGGACCGACGGTGTTATAATAGGAATTGAAAAGGAACCCGTGCTGTGGATGAAGCGAGTGATAATCAGGGAAGAATTGCCTCAGCACGAACTCCTCAAAAAACCAGCTCGTATGCGCCAAGTGCCATTTCGTAGGACTGGCCTCCGGCATGGTTTGAATTACGCAATCCTCGGGTTCCAGAGTTTCACAGATCCTTTTAGAAAAACCTCTTACTTGGAAATAGCGTCGCAGCAGCTCAGTTTTCGAGGAAGCTGCGTTGTCGGTCCTACTGACCAGTTTCGTCTGCGGTATTTCAATGATCGTATCCAAATATTGCTCCTGTCCTTGGTTGAATGTGCAATCGGGTCAATTCATGCTCACAACATTCTGGTGCTCTAGTAATTAATCACATAAAGAACGTGGCTTCTCGCAGGGGTCAGGCGCTATTGACCCTCTGGGCGGATTTTTACCCTGCGAGCGAACGAGGCCGTTCTACTACTTTCGAACTAGGCAACGTATGCCAATGTGCTGTAAGGGCCTGCCTGGCGCCCACGAAAAAGGGACTGTTCGGCCTGGCAAGCCGGGAGCTACTAGTGGCGGGTGACCGGGAGGCGCACCTTAAACCGCGTCTCGCCTGGTTTGGATTCGAACTCGATCTCGCCGCCGTGGTGATCGGCGATGATGCGGTTGCTGATCATCAGGCCCAAGCCCGAGCCGGAGCCGACTCCTTTGGTGGTGAAATGTGCCAACGCAGATCCTTCCGGTTCCTTTAACGGCATGTACGGCCTTGTCAATAAGGTTGGTCCACACCTGGTTCAATTCGCTGCCGTAGGCCATAATACGGGGCACGGAGCGGTCGAAAGCCCTGATCAGGGTCACGCCTTTCAACTTGTGGCCCAGCATGGTCAGCGTGCTTTCGAGGCCTTCATGCACATCCACGTCCTGTGTGGGCGACTGGTCCATGTGGGTATAGGACGTGATCGCCTTGACCAGGTCGGCCACGCGGCCAGTACTTTGGTCCACCAGTTTGAGCAGCGACCGCGGGTTGAGGCGGGCGTCGAGCCAGTTCAACGCGGCGCTGTGGCTGGCCGGGTTCAGCTTGTTGGCGAGGGCGCCGAGCCATTCCGGATCAAGGCAGGCGGTGACGAAGTTGGACGCGAGTTTCCAACCCCCGGCAATCCCATGCTCATCCAGCCAGCGGGCCAGGGTCTCTTCGCGGTCGCTGCGGGCCAGTGAATCAAGTGGCGAGGAGCGTTCGAGCCGGAGAAACGCGTCCCCAGCATGTGCCAGAAACCTTCCTGGTCGAGCCGGAACAGGCGCGCAGGCTTGGAGACGCGCACGTTCGCGTGCCACGGCGCGCCCAGCAACAAGGGGATCTCGCCCGTGAACATACCCGGCTTGTTCACGCCTAGCAGCACTTCCTGTTTGTCATAGACCCGGCTGATACGGATTTCCCCTTCCAGATTCAAAGAGAAATGCTCGGCCAGGGCTTCATCCGGTGGTGGTCAATGCTCACCTTGTTGATCGCACGGATCGCGGCGTCTGTATCCGCGTAAGCTGTTAAGAGGGCGCGTTTGGCGTCTGGAAACAGCTTTAGCGCCTTTTCAAGGAACTCGACGCCAGACATCCGGGGCATGCGCTGGTCCACCAAGAAAAGGGCTACGGGCTCATTACGCAGTTTCAACTGCTCAACACCCGCCAGCGCGGAGGCGCCGGAATCGGCGGCCATGACCCGGTAGCGATCCCCATACTGCCGGCGCAAATCGCGCTCCACCGCACGGAGCACATCGGGGTCGTCATCCACGGTCCAGATTACTGGCTTAGGCATAAGGGTCTCTATCGGCTGCGGTCTATAACTGTACGAGGCCGCGACGGCTCGCGGCCGCGATGGCCTCGGTGCGGCTCATCACATTCAGCTTGGCGAAAACGCTGCGCAGGTGGGCTTTCACCGTCGTTTCACTGATGTAGAGATTGGCCCCGATCTCCTTGTTGCTCTTGCCGCGGGCCAGCAGCGTCAGCACGTCCATCTCGCGACCGGTCAGGGTTTCGCCGCTCACACCTGCCGCCAGCCTCTGCAGCAGCGGCGGCGGGATGCAGATCTCGCCCCTGCTCACACGCCGGATGCAGTCCAGTAATTCCTCGCGCCGCGCGTCTTTCAACACATACCCTCTAGCGCCCGCTTTGATCGCCCGGTAGATTTCGTTGTCGGTGTCGTAGGTGGTCAGCACGATGACTCGGGCGGAGGCATCCTCCAGGCGGATGCCATCAATCGCGCCCACGCCATCCAGAACGGGCATGCGCAGATCGAGCAGCGCCACGTCGGGGCGATGGTTCCGCCACAGATCTAGTGCCTCGCTTCCATTGGCAGCTTCGGCGACGATCGTCATATCGCCCTGGAGGCCAATAATCGACGCCAATCCTGCGGTCACAGTCACGTGATCGTCCGCAATGAGCACCCGGATCTTGTCCGCGCCCGGCTCCTTCGCTCCGCCTTGGGACAGCGACTGCACGGCAGCTCGGGGCCGGTCTTGTGATTTGATTGCGCTCGTCATGGCTCAGCGGATTGGAAAGCCTCTGCGAGCGGGACGGCAATGGAAATCAACGTGCCCTCTCCGCTCGCGCTCTGGATCGAAAGTTGGCCGCCCATCCCTTCGACCCGTTCCCGCATTCCCTGCAAGCCGAAGCCGTCGTGCCGGCCTGCGGGATCGAAGCCGCTGCCGTTGTCGCGCAGACTCAAGCGAACCTCCTCGTCGTCGAAGGCAAGCTGAGTGCTGAACTTGCTGGCTTGCGCGTGACGCAGGGCGTTGGTCAAAACTTCCTGTCCGATGCGCAGCAGATTATCCTCCCATTCAAGCGGGAGTGCCCTTGGCTTGCCTTCCACGGTGAATTCTGCCCGAACCGTTGTGCCGGCAGTCACCTTCTGGATCAGCTCCCTGAGGGCTTCGCACAGGTCCCTCTCCTCCAGGGTCCGCGGGCGAAGCGCCCACACGGAACGCCTTGCCTCTCGCAAGCCCTCGCGGGCCAGCTCGCCGGCGCGCGTGAGGTGTTCCCCGGCTTTTCCCGCCAGCCGTTGGGACGTCGCTTCCTCGACGGCTTCCAATTGCAGAATCACGCCGGTGAACCCCTGCGCCAGCGTGTCGTGGATGTCGCGCGCGATGCGATTGCGCTCGGCCATCACGGCCGACTGGCGGCTTTGTGCGGAGAGGCGGGTCAACTGTATCGCCAGCATCGCTTGATTGGCCAGGGCCTGGGAGAGTTCTATTTCCCCCGCACGAAACCCACGCTGGCACGTAAAGCGAATGCCAATCACTCCTGCTGCCTGACCCGCAACGAGCATCGGCACGACGAGTATGGTAATGACGCCTTGAGCCAACAAGTGGTCGCGCCACGGAAAAATCGGCCCCTGTCGAATGTCTTCCAGCACGCCGGGTTTGCCCGTGCGGAAGACTTCCGACCAAGGCCAAATATCCTTTATCGGCAGGGAAGGATTGACCGCGCCGATGACGGTGTCGGGCTTGGTCACGAGCCTGCCACTCTCAAAGGCGAACTCGAAAATCATCCGGTCGCCTGCCTCCCCTCTCCTCCACACGCTGCTGCTGTGAGCATTCAATTGCTCGGTTATGGTCCGCAACACGTGCTCCGCGAATCTATCTGGCACGGATTCCATCGCCAGCGCGTCCAAAGTGCGGGTCAGCGCCTCGACTTGGCCGCGGGCCAACTGCTCCGATGCACGCAGCGCCTCCGCCGCTCGCTTGCGATCGGTGATGTCCCGCAAAATAACCGTGAAAACCAGGTCGCCGCCAAGATCGAGCTTGGAGATGGAAGCCTCGGCGGGAAAATTGCTCCCATCTTTTCGGCGGCCAAACACTTCGCGGCGCTGTCCCATCACGCGCGCCACGTCCGGTGACTGGGTAAATTCTCTGAAATGCTCCCGGTGAGCGCTGGCGAATCGCTGGGGGAGGAGCAGTTCAAGCGACGTGCCGACGACTTCGGTCTGCTTATAGCCAAATACCTTCTCCGCGCCCTGGTTGAACAGAACCACGCGCTGGTCCGCATCAACCGAAATGATGGCATCTTCGGCAATTTCAAGAATACCCTCGAACCGGGCTCTTGCGGCTCGCAATGCGTCATTGGATTTTTTCTTCTCCGTGATGTCCATGACCGCTCCGACCAACTCGATCTCGCCCGAGGCGTCGCGCATTGAATTCGCGACCGTGTGCACATACCTGACAGTCCCATTCGGCAGCACCAATCGATGTTCGTAGTCCAGCAAAGACCCGCACTGCAAGGCCTTTTCAAGCATGGATTTAACCCGGAGACGGTCATCGGGATGCACTCGTTCGAGCGCCTGTTCAAGGGAAGGCTGTGTCCCCGGTTCCCACCCACCGATGCGGACGGTTTCCGCGGAGGATTTAAGCTCTCGACCGGCCACCCGCAAGCAGAAGCTCCCCGTTTGACTCAGTTTTTGCGCTTTAGCCAGATAGGCCTCGCTTCGCCGCAATTCGCCAGCCATCCTGCGGAAGCGTTCCTCGCTCTGGCGCAGAGCCGATTCGGTATGCTCGCGTTCAATTGCGACCGCCGCCAGATGGGTAATCTGTTCGATGATGTGGTGATGCAGGGGAGCCGGACTGCGTGGTTCCCGGGACAGGATCGCGAAGGTTCCCAACACGCAGCCTTCCGAGGAGAATATCGGTGTTGACCAACTCGCCCGCAGACCGTGCGCCAGAGGCAGGGCGCGATAATCGGTCCACAGCGGATCCTGAGCGATGTCGGTGGCAATCACAGGCTCCCGGCGATAGGCGGCCGTGCCGCAGGAACCCACGGAAGGGCCGACGGGGATGGCGCCCATCCCGTCGGTGTAGCTTGCGGGAAGGCTCGGCGCTGCGGCGTGCCGAAGACGCCTGCCCTCCGCATCCAACAGCAGGATCGTCGCCAGGGAACCGCTGGACACTTGTTCCACCAGCCGGCACATGGCATCAAGAATCGGAACAAGCGATTCGCCCTTGGCGATCATTTCGAGAATCCGCCGTTCCCCGGCGAGAAAAGCCGTGGTCCACTCACGGTCGTCTACCAGCCGCAGAGCGTCCTCACGTATCGCTCCAGGGCGCGGTGGTCCGACATCCCCTGCGTCGCTTTCGATTTCCTGCACGCGGGCATTCATGACAAGTCATCGAAGATCTTCGATTGTGATATAATCCATGATTATCTTCATAATAACATATCTCTAGATTTGAGTCGACCTGAGCCGGCTGAGGACGAGAGCCTGCGACTCCGCTATCGGTCCCGTGAACCGAATCGGCCGACGGTCGCAGAAGCCCATGAGTCACACCATGTAGGGGGTGAGGAAGGCTGGTTACGAGAACGTGGTACTCAGCAAGGGATCTTCGCGCACTGTGCAATGAGGCGCTCCCGGCCACCGGTCCTCCGCGGTCGGACTGCTGCCAGCTTCTGCCCCGCCATCCAACCAGGCGATGCCGAAGTCGGCGACATTTCCCCGCCCTCGTTTGAACTGAGCCGGGAGCGTTGCTTTGATGTCGGTCCGAGATCAGGACTTCACCCACGCCGGCTGCCTTGACCTGCCCCCAAACCGTTTGGATGCGTCATGCACAAGCCTTGTTTCGGATTGACGACCATTGCCAGGTCTGTAGGCTGCCGATGGGTAGTCGAAAGATGAGCCCGATTAACCAACTCGTCGCTTTAGCGCAAGAGCGGCTGTGAGGCCGCCTTTTAACGAATTCAACTTATGCACGACCCCCTTGCCCGCCGCAGCTTTCTGAAGAAATCCCTCGCCGCATCGCTGGTCGCGCCCTTGGTGGTCAGCCTGGAAGAGCACCGTCTGGTGCAGGCCGCGCCTGGTGAACCCGCGCCTGCCCCTCCGGACCCGGCTTCCTTGTGCCAGCGCTGGCACGGTACCATCGGCAAGGTCAAGATCAGCCGCCTGATTTGCGGCGGCAACCTGATCAGCGGATGGGCTCACAGCCGCGACCTCATTTACGTGTCCAACCTGCTAACGCACTATTTTACCGACGAGAAGATCATCGAGACGTGGGCGCTGTGCGAGAAACATGGGATCAACACGATGATCTTCAATCCGGCGGACGAGCATGCGACCAAGGTCTACCGCAAGTACCGGAAGCAGGGCGGTCGGATTCAGTACCTCGCCCAGATCAGTCCCAAGCCCGCCGAGTTCCAGACGGTAATAAAGCAGGTGGTGGATGATGGCGCGGTGGGGGCGTTCCTGGTCGGCAACTACGGGGACGAGTGGACACGCGACAACAAGGTGGGCCTGATCGGCGAACTGGTGACCCTGATCAAGCAGCAGAAGATCATCGCGGGGGTCGGCGGGCACGAGTTGCGGACGGTGACAATGGTGGAGAAAGCGGGCATTGCACCCGACTTCTATGTGAAAACTCTGCACAGCAATAATTACTGGTCCAAGCGCCAGCCCGGCCAGGACAAGGACGTGATCGAGAACTATGGGATTGATAATTATTGGTGCAAAGACCCGGAGGGCACTATTCGATACATGTCCGAGATGGAAAGGCCGTGGATCGCTTACAAAGTGCTGGCGGCTGGGGCCATTCATCCGAAGGCCGGGCTGAAGCACGCTTTCGAGAATGGAGCGGATTTTACCCTCGTGGGGATGTTTGATTTTCAAGTGGCTGAAAACGCCGCTATCGCCAACGAACTGCTGGCCAGCTCGCTGACTCGTCAGCGGGAGTGGGTGGCCTGAGTCCGGCCGGTCGCTCACGAATCAATTCCGCTCGACGGCTGACCCGGGGGGTGGCAATCTCGCCCCGTCCTGACAGTTGCATCGTTGTCTGGAACTTGATGTCGATAGCTTGAATTATGAAAGATATCTCCCGCCGCAAATTCCTGGGCAAGTCCGCCCTGGCCACCACCCTGGCTCCGCTGACCGCCAGCGCCCTCACCTTCCCCTTTGTCCGTTCTGTTCGCGCCGCCGAACCGGCGCCCAGCGACAAGGTCCGGCTCGGGCTCATCGGCTGTGGCGGCATGGGTCAAGGTGACCTCGAATGCTTCTTTCTTAATCCCGAAGTGGACTGCGTAGTGGTCTGCGATGTGGATGACGCAAAGATCGCCAAAGGCGTGGAAATCTGCGGCCAGAAACGCGGCAAGAAGCCTGACACCGTCAAGGATTTCCGGCGCGTCCTGGATCGCAAGGACGTGGATGTTGTCCTCATCGCTACCCCCGACCACTGGCACGCCTTGCCCGCCGTCCTTGCTTGCCAGGCAGGCAAGGATGTTTATGTGGAAAAACCGCTCGCCAAGACCATTGACGAAGGCCGCGCCATGCTCGAAGCGGCGAAACGCCACCAGCGCGTCGTGCAGATGGGTTCCCAGTGGCGCAGTTGCAAGCATATCGTAGAGGCGGGCGAGTTCATCCGCTCGGGCAAGCTAGGCAAGGTCAGTATCGTGCGCGGCTGGGCTTACCTCGATTGGCTCCCCGCCATCGGCAAGCCGGCTGACGGCAACCCCCCTGCGGGCGTGGACTATGGGATGTGGCTTGGCCCAGCCCCCGAACGGCCCTTCAACCCCAACCGCTTCCACTTCAACTTCCGCTGGTTCTGGGATTACGCCGGCGGCCTGATGACTGACTGGGGCGTCCATCTCATCAACATGATGCTCATGGGCATGGGCCCTGACGAACCCAAAAGCGCCTATTCCTGCGGCGGCAAGTTCGTCCTCGACGACAACTCCGAGACCCCCGACTCCCAGGTGACCGTGTACGAGTTTCCAAATTACACCCTGATCTGGGAACACAAAGCCGGTTTGAACAACGGACTTTATAACCGTTCCTGGGGCATCGAATGGAGCGGTACCGAGGGCAACATCATCCTCAACGATGAAGGCTGGGAAATCCGCACCGAGAAGAAGCAGGCCAACCTCGAAAACCAGCGCAAACCCGGCAGCCCCGACCCGCGTCCGGCCCATGTTCGCAATTTTCTGGATTGCGTGAAGTCACGCCAACAGCCAGTGCTCAACCTGGACATCGGCCACCACGTCTCCACCGTCGCCCACCTCGGCAATATTGCCTACCGTACCGGCCGCAAGATCGTCTGGGACCCCGCCACCGAAAAAGTGGTGGATGACCCGAAGGCCGACAACTTGGTCGGTGTGACGTATCGCGGGCCGTGGAAACTACCCTACACCCGGCGCGCATAACTTCAGCCAATCGCAGGATGCCACCAGACGGAACCCTCCGCACCGGCAGCCTGAACACTCGCGACTTCGAACGGTGTCAGCGCCGGCCTCCTAGGTCATGGAGCCTAGAATGCACCACGTTGATCAGCCCACCTTCGTGCGAACGAGTGGGCAAGAGGGCTTGACCGCTGGTGCTGTTGATTAGAACATCCTGGACGGCGAAGCCCGCCGCGGTGCCAAGGCCATGGTCCGGGGCCCACAAAAAATATTTGAACATTAGGGTTGACACTCTTGTCGAATTGAAGCAATATGCGCGCATGGTAATGGGCAGCGATCAATCGATCTTCTGTCACGCACGCAGCGTCAAGTGCTCGCGGGCGCCAGAAAAGCTATTTACCTTAAGTAATTGCGAGCTGCCCGCCGAAAGAAACATGCACTATGCGTAAAACAATCAGAGTTCTCCTGGCTGGGATCGCCATTGCGCAGTTGGCAATAGTGGGCGCGCAAGCAGCGACAGCGACCTATCAATTGGATAACGGCTCTATTAGCGGGGCTATCAACGCCAGCGACGGTACCGAACCGCTCGACAACTGGTTTGCTAACGAGTTTAGCGCGACGACATCAAATGCTATCGTAGGAGTACAGTTTGGGCTCGATACCACTGCTCCTGGCACGGTCGCGGATGTAGTCCTCTACAGACAGACTTCACTCCAGGGGTACACCCGCGTCTATACGCAGGCTTTTACCCCCCTTACTGGCAATAACGGGACGAACTATTTCTTGCAGACGGTTTGGCTCAATACGCCCCAAAAGTTTAACGTAGGCGACGACTTCCTGGTTGCGATATTTATGCAGAACGTAATCGCCGCTCCGCCCAATGACAAGTATCCTTTCTTAATGGACACGAGTGGCGTCGCGGCGGGTAGCTGGTGGGATCGGAGTGCTCCGAATACGTTCAATCTCGACAACCTAACAGGGGCTGCGCCCGTTGATCAGAATCTTGCTGGCGGCGCTTGGAACCCGGGCGCGAACCATCTCGTCATTCGAGCCATGGTTCCTGAGCCCTCCGTTTGGGCTCTGGGTGGGCTGGCTGCGTTTCTAACGACAATCGTTCGACGCCGGTCAAAGTAGAAGCCCGTCAGGACCTGCCGAGGTCCCAAGAAGCCTCTTCATCGTGACCCACTGCCACAGTGCAGTGGGTCTGTTTTTTTGTCCGCATGCCTCGCTCGTGATTCATCGGCGAGTGCATCTTGATCTTCGCAACGGCCGCTCTCGGCTCACCCATCGCGCAACCACGTAGCTTGAATTACCCTACCCAGTAGGCTTTGTCTCTGGCCTTGGGCCGTGGCGACGCGCGTGCTTTTGCGGATTGACATTTCGGCTGCGTCGCCGCAGCCTCGCGTACACTAGAATCAGAGTATTCCGATGCTGCCGTTGTCCGCCGCATGACCGTGGAATTTCCCATCAAATCCGAACGCCAATTCATCCGGGATAGACTGCCTTGGGTGGTCGGAGCCGCAGCCCTGGTGGGTTATCTGGCCACCCTCAATCACTGGGTCACTCTTAGCAGCCTCGCCCAAGTGTCAAGGGTAACAGGTTGGGGCTGGCAGCCAAGTTTTTACCAACCGCTTTTGTTCCTGCTCACTTACCCGTTCCATTGGCTGCCAGCAGGTTGGGTGCCGGTGGCGCTGAATGGTTTTGCGGCCGTTTGCGCCTCATTGACACTGGCAACACTGGCGCGCTCGGTGGCGTTGTTGCCTCACGACCGGCTTGAGCAGCAGCGGCTCCTTGTCCAGAACGAACGCGCCCTGCTGTCCTTGGCGAATGCCTGGGTACCGGTCCTCCTGGCCGCCATCGCACTAGGGCTGCAAGTGACCTTCTGGGAAAACGCCATCGCTGCTACCGGGGACATGCTGGACCTGCTCTTGTTTGCGTATGTCATCCGGTGCCTGCTGGAGCACCGGATTCACCCGCAGCAATGGTGGTTGGGCCGGGCTACGCTCGTTTTCGGAGCCGCCATGGCCAACAATTGGGCGATGGTGGGATTCCTGCCACTCTTCCTGGTGGCGCTTATTCGGTCCAGGGGGCTGAAGCTGTTCAGCTTCAGTTCTGGCTTGCGCCGAGAACAGTCCGGGGGACAAAGCGCTTTACCGGATCTCGCTGTAGAATCTCGCCCCGTTCTGCGCCTGACGAAGGACGGTGAGGGCTTTAGGTTGGATGTCGCTCAGGCCATGGCCGAGTGTCGCTTCCTGCTGCGCATGACTTTGCTCGGCCTGGCCGGGCTGTCTCTCTTGCTAGTGCTGCCGCTGGTGCAAGCGTACTCGCCGGATTCAGCCCTAGGCTTCTGGCAAGGGCTGCACGCACTGGCGCTTTCCTACAAAACCACCCTCCAGGCATTCTTCGGCGGGTTCCTGCGACACAACCGCGACATCGCGCTGCTCCTGGCCGCGGTCTCTCTCCTGCCCGTGCTGGTGCTGAGCATCCGTTGGGGCGCGGCGGCCCTTGGTGCGAACAATGCACGGGCCGACATGGCTCAACTCATCTTCAGCCTCGCTCATGCCTTCCTTTTGTTGGTCTGCGTCGTGACCTTATTCGACCCGCCTTTTAGCCCGCGCCAAATCAGTCTTCGGTTCGGCCTCACGGTGACCTTCCTGCCGCTCTATTACCTTGCCGCCTTGAGCATTGGCTACTACAGCGGCTTCTTCCTCCTGCTGTTCAGCCCCGATGCCATTCAACGCCTGCGCCGGCGTGACGCTTTCCTTCGCGCGGCGTACCGGCTGGTACCCAAACTTGTTTATGTTCTGGCTGGCCTGACGGTGGCTGGCTTGCTCCTGAAGAATGTTCCGGCCATCCGTGCAGCCAGCGCGCGATACCTCGAGCAATATGCCAGACTCGCCGCCGGATCGCTGCCGCCGGAAGGAGCGGTAGTGCTCAGTGGAGATCTGGTCCGCCTGACGCTCCTCCAAAGCGAGCTGGCCCGGGAAGGTAAGGCGGAACGTTACCTGACCGTGGGAACGAGCGCGCTGCATCTTCCTGCTTATCGCGCCTGGCTGAGGCGGAAGTATCCGGGGTGGTGGCCCGAGTCGGAGACTGAGGCAGAACCTGCCCAAGGCAGGTCCGCCTCCTCCGCAACGAACGCGCCCCTGGATGGCGTGGCTTTAGTCCAACTGATGTCCCGCCTCGCACGGAGCAACCACATTTACTGCGTGGAACCAGGCTTCGGGTTCCTGCGCGAGAAGTTCTATTTGCAGCCCCACGGCTTGCTTGATGAGATGAAGTTCTATCCGTCCTACTCCCTCAGCGGTCGCCTGCTCAGCGCCGCGGACTTGGGGGAAAATGAGGCCTTCTGGAAGCACACCATCGAGTTGAACGTCAATCCGCTCGTGCGACTCGTGGCTCAGCCGCAACTCCCTGAGCCTAATCTCAAGAAGCCGCTAACGGAGTTAAGGCGCTTCGAAGCGCCCCCGCCAGCCGAAGCCAAGACGCTGGCGCGGTGGTACTCCAGCGCGCTGACCCGCTGGGGTGTCACACTCCAGCGGAATGGCAGGTCGAGCGAAGCCGTCCCCTGCTTCGCGCTGGCCCAGGAATTAAACCCTGACAATCTCCCGGCCCGCGTCAACCTGCAATGCTGCACCAACCTGCTGGCTGGTCAGAAAATGACGGTGGACCGTGATTCTTCCTTCCAAGACCGGTTCAGCGACTACCATACTTGGAATCCGGACCTCAGCGACAACGGTCCGTTTGACGAACCGAGCTACTGTTATCACCTGGGCCTGCGCCTGGCCGAGGCAGGAATGTTGCGACAGGCCTGCCAGGAACTGGAGCGCGCCAAGGTGTTGGCGCCAGGCGACTACCCGGCGCGGCTGAAGCTTGGCGAGGCACTACTCACCGGTGGAGTGCTCGACCAAGCGCTCCAAACGGTCGCCGAAATACGGGCTTGTCCCGACCTGCAACCACTCGAGCCGACGAAGGAAGTGGAAGTTGCGCTCCTGGAAGCCAGGGTTTGGTTTGCCAAGACCAACCGGGCCAAAGCTGAAGGGATCATCAACGCGCTGCTAGCTTCACATCCCGAAGCCGGAGGACTGCTGGAACGTGCCGCCTACGGCGGTTACTCCAACGCGCTCCAAATCGTCGAACAACAACTGCAGTCCGCCCCTGATAACCCTGCGGCCCTCATCAACAAAGGCAGTCTCTTCATACTGATGGGCGATTTCTCGAATGCCATACCGCCGCTCACGCGTTCGCTGGAGTTGACGAATTCGTATGATGCCCGTCTCGACCGCGCCTATGCCTATTTGCGAGCCGGCCGCCTGGACGCGGCCGAAGCCGACTACAAGGAACTCCTCCTTGCCTTTCCCACAACATTCCGCGCCTACTACTGGCTGGGTGAAATCGCCTGGCGGAACAAGGACACCAACGCCGCGATTCGGTACTACCAGCCGTACCTGTCCAACACCGTGGCCGGCACCGAGGAGTTCAAGTTTACCGCGGCACGCCTGAAGTCGCTCCAGCAGAAATAGTTGAAGGCCCTCTCAGAGCCATTCTAATGCAACCCAAAAACCATCTCGAAGCCAACTGATCGAGAGGAGAGTCGTCGGAAAAGCAGGGCCTTCACGGCATCCGGCTCCTGATTAAGAAAGTGCGGTGCAAACGGAGCCCTTGGTTACCACGCCATTTATTCGTGGCCGCCATGCTGGCGGAGCAGTTCTACCATGTCCTTGTGGTCAAAGACCGCCGCCAGGTGCAAAGGAGTCCTGCCGATGTCGCTAACGACATTGACGTCGGCCGTGCTAGCCAGCAGCAATTCCGTCATGTCCTTGTGGCCCATTCCCGCCGCCAAGTGCAGAGGCGTTTGGCGGTAGTTATCCTTGGCATTGACCTCGGCTTTGGCGGCCAGCAGCAATTCCGCCACGGCCTTGTAGCCCCTCGCTGCCGCCTGGTGTAAAGGCGTCCTGCCGATGGCGTCCTTGGCATTCACATTAGCCTTGTTGGTCAGCAGTAATTCCGCCACCGCCCTGTAATCCCCGATGGCCGCCCAATGCAGCGGCGTCCCGCCGGTGCTGGTCTTGACATTGACCTTAGCTTCGTTGGCCAGCAGTAATTCCACCACGTCCAGGTAACCTCCAGCCGCCGCCCAGTGCAATGGCGTCCAGCCGTTGTTGTCCTTGGCATTGACTTCGGCCTTGTTGGCCAGCAGCAATTCCGCCATGTCCTTGTGGCCCTCCATCGCCGCCGCATGTAACGGCGTAACATTGCCGTTGGCCTTGGCATTGACCTTGGCTTTGTTGGCCAACAGCGTTTCCGCCACGTCCTTGCGATCCCAAAAAGCCGCTTCGTGTAACGGCGTCCAGCCCTTGGTGTCTTTACTGAAAACCCAATCAGAATTGCCTTTGAGCAGCGCTTCGACCTTTTCTAAGTTGCACTTCAAGGGCGCCTCCTCAACACTGACCTCGGCTCCGTGCGAGAGCGGCAATCCCACCGCCTCTTTGTGGCCTGCTTCCGCTGCCGCAGGCAATGGGGGCTCGCCTTCCTTGTCTGTGGCATTGACCTCCGTCTTGTGTGCCCGCAACAACTCCGCCACGTCCTTGTGGCCATTTTGCACCGCACAGTACAGAGGCGTCCGGCTGTTCTTGTCTGTGGCATCGACCTCGGCCTTGCTGGTTAGCAGTAATTCCACAACTTCCTTGTGGCCCATCCCCGCCGCCCAGTGCAAGGGCGTCTCACCATCGTTGTCTCTCGCGCTGACCTCGGCTTCGCTGGCCAGCAGCAATTCCGTCGCCTCCTTATGGCAACGAGCCGCCGCCCAGTGTAAAGGCGTTTGGCCCCTTTGGTCCTTCGCATTGACCTCGGCCTTGTGCAATAGCAGCAATTTCACCACTTCCTTGTGGCCCCCAATCGCCGCATCGTGCAAAGGCGTCCAGCCATTGTTGTCCTTGGCATTGACCTCTGCCTTGTTGGCCAGCAACAATTCCGCCACGCCCTGATTGTCCCCAACCGCCGTGCAGTACAAAGGCGTCCAGCCTTTGTTGTCTTTGGCATCGACCTCGGCCTTGCAGGCCAGCAGCAACTCCGCCAGGTCCTTCTGGCCTTGTTGCGCCGCATAGTGTAGAGCCGTATCGCCGTAGTGTGTGTCGTCTTTGCTGAGAGCCAAATCAGGGTTGTCTTTGAGCAGCGTCTTGACCTTTTCCAAGTCGCCACTCTTGGCCGCGTCATGAATCTCGCCACCAAAGGCGAGGCTGCTCCAGGCGAGTGCGGCCAGTATGAGGGCCGTGCCACGGGGAAATGGGGAGTGGCAGAATCGGCTGAAAGATGAGCTCATATTACTCATAGTTGCTCCCATTAGCTGGATGTTACTCGATTGATGCGGAAAGTCAATCCACAAGCACCCCCGCTCGAAGTCTCCTCATGAACCCGATAGGGCTGGGCGCGGTTAAAGCGCTCGGCGCAGCTCTTGGGTTAGGGCAGCGGCTGCGCTGATGGCAGCGTGCAGTGCCAGCGCTTGCTCTGCTTCAGGAGGTCGCGCATACGATAAACCTCATCGGTAACCGTCCCAAAAACCTCCGAATCCTCGCCGGCAATGGAGACAAAGAGTTTTTCACTGCTCAGACTCGTTTTACGGGCTTTCCGCGCTGCAACTCTACATAAATCTCGAACTCCAGATAAGGCCGTAGCCATGCAGAAGACAACCACAGATGGACACAGATTAACACATACTCTGAGAGCCGGATTCCGGCCTTGCTGCCACTGGCTTTAGCACGCCTGCTGGGGGATTAGCGGGTGTGGATCGCGGAAGAGAACCGTCAACGGCTCGATAAAGCGGGGGTCCCTGCTTCCCGCAGTGGCCATGAGGGCGTTGAATCTGACTTTCGGCACATCGTCTTTGAGAAGGGTGAGCAACGGTTCAATCAGGCGCGGGTCCCTCCCGTAACGCCTGGAGGCCGGAGGAGGCATTGATGCTCGCCGTGCGGCGGCGGCGCCACACAGGCTGCGGTTAGAAAGGCTCAGGCACGTGACGGCCTCGCCGCCCCTGGCTTCGCGGCGGGGTCCGTTTGCTTGAACCGCCGTAGCTCACCGGCCGCTTTGCGGCGCCCTTCGCCGGTTCGCTGCCATCAACCGCCCGCTTGAGCTCGCGAATCTGGTCCCGTAGCAGCGCGGCTTTCTCGAACTCAAGGTTGTTCGCCGCGACAAGCATCTCTTCCTCAAGTTCCTTGACGGTCTCGTTAATGTCAATGTCCACCCCGGACTCGCTCAGGATTGCGTAGGCTTCCTCATTCTTCGTGTGGTATGACGACAGGCTTTCCTCCACGGCTCGGCTGACGCTGCGCGGCGTGATATGATGCTCCTCATTGTAGGCCACTTGCTTCTTCCGCCGGTAGTCCGATACCGCGAGGAACTTCTGGATGCTCTTCGTCATCACGTCGGCGTAGAGAATGACTTCACCGTGCAGGTGGCGCGCGGCCCGTCCCGCCGTCTGGATCAGGCTCGTCGCGCTGCGCAGATAGCCCTCCTTGTCCGCGTCGAGAATCGCCACCAGCGAGACTTCCGGCAGGTCCAGCCCCTCCCGCAACAGGTTGATGCCGATCAGCACGTCAAATTCTCCTTTGCGCAGCGAGCGCAGAATCTCCACGCGCTCGATGGCGTCAATCTCGCTGTGGAGGTACTGCACCAGGATGCCGATCTCGCGCAGGTAATCGGTGAGTTCCTCGGCGGTGCGTTTGGTGAGGGTGGTGACCAGCACGCGCTCTTTCACATCGGCGCGGCCGCGGCACTCGTTAATGAGGTCATCAATCTGGCCGGTCAGTGGCTTGACGGTGACTTTTGGATCCACCAGGCCGGTGGGCCGGACGATCTGCTCGACGACGTGGCCCTGGCACCATTCCATCTCGCGTGGCCCGGGGGTCGCGCTGGCGTATATGGTCTGGTTCTGCAAGGACTGGAACTCCCCGAAGTTGAGGGGCCGGTTGTCCAAAGCGCTAGGAAGGCGGAAACCGTAGTTCACAAGCACCGTCTTGCGGGAGCGATCCCCTTCATACATGCCGCCAATCTGGGGGACCGTCGCGTGGGATTCATCAATCACCAGCAGGTAATCCTTGGGGAAGAAGTCAAACAGCGTGCACGGGCGCGAGCCGGCTGGCCGAGAGGCCAGGTGCCGCGAGTAGTTTTCGATGCCGGAGCAAAAGCCCATCTCCTCCATCATCTCCAGGTCATACTCGGTGCGCATCTTGATGCGCTGGGCTTCCAGCAGCTTGCCTTCCTTCTCAAACCACGCGATGCGCTCCCCCAGCTCCTCGCGAATCGTCAGCAGCGCCGGCCGCAGCTTCTCGCTGGGCGTAACGAACTGTTTGCCGGGGTAAATCGTGACGGCTTCCA
>Ga0118677_10000695_pt1 | contig 73039 bp, 39 predicted proteins | sample AliMusrvi5mmetaG_FD_86154 | JGI IMG/M metagenome (GOLD analysis project Ga0118677, IMG submission 86154) | reverse complement strand
AGCAAAAAACATTAACGGTCAAACTGTACACCCAATCAACTCCAAGAAGTAACCGAGCAGTGGAAAAGCTATGTGAATTACTAACCGATTCCGAAACCATTTATCCAGGAACAGAACTTAGGCTGATCTACAAATTAGCGACAAATTAATGTGCGAGAGATCAGGATGTCTGATAATTGAGAAGCATTTTATGATGCATATTCAACATAAAGAGAATAAATCAATGTTTTTTAAGAATCACCCGAATTAAATATAGGCCGTAGGAAGCGTAGGAAAGTAGGAAAATCGTAGGAAAAGTAGTGATATTGCAGGAATTTAACAAACGTAATACATTGACAAACAAAAATATAAAGTAATAATTTGTGAATTTCGGAGGCAACATAGGAAGTGTAGGAATATCGTAAAAAGTGTAAATATTTTTGAAACGATAATGATCGTAACATCATGACAATGTACAGAATATCGTAGTGATTCAGGAATATAGCAGGAAACGTAGGAAGCGTAGGAAAATCGTAGGAAGCGTAGGAAAAGTGTAGGAAGATCGTAGGAAATGAAAAATAAGAGTAATTCGATTTTGCATTGATTTTTATGGGCTATAGATGACGGGCAATTAGCAGACCTGCTTACTAAAAAATTAGGAATTACTCAAATTTATAAAGTATATAATCAGATAGTTAGCGCATTTTATGCCAAATTCAAGTTGCCAAAAACCAGCCAACTCAGTGCATCATTCATTTGAAAGGGGTCTTCAAAATTTACCCGCACGATCAGTTAAAGAGCCACATTTCCTACGTTCCTACGTTTCCTACACCCTATTTTTAAATTTTACAAAAATCGTCGGCCAATATTGATTTGCTTTTTACTTTTATAAACATATGAATTGAATCTTAGCGAAATTTTGTGGCGTAGAATTAAATATCAACGGCAGCGTTTTGATCCCTGCCTCCGGTTTCAGAATCTTAAAGAACGAGAATCGTAGGTACTGAATATTTTTGTCAACAAATTCGTCATTTATTTACCTATTACTTAATAGCAGTTTTTCCCGAAATGAATTATTAAAATTGAAACGAATAGTTATTGAAAATTATCAACTCATTAAAAAATCCCGGGATGAATATTGTATAAACACCGCTGAAAAAAGATACAAAAAGGACCAGGGAAAACAATAGTTTTGCTGAAATGCCAATTTTTAAAGAGGTTACTTTTATCCCTGGATCTATATCTTTTCATCTTTCAGATGATCGCATGATTACAATCCCGTTAAGCTGGGTTCCAAAACTTGAAAGTGCTTCGAAAGAACTAAGGAAAAGTTACATCATACGCAGTCATTTTGTATTCTGGGAAAGTATCGATGAGATTATTGGTGTTAAAAATCTGCTAAATGGATCTATTGTTCCGAAATAGACAAGTTATTTTCGCTTCACTTTAATTCGAATTCAATTAGGGTATAAAACAAATATGGCTATCACTTGTAAAAACAGCCTTTTATATTTCATATTTTTGATAATCCTAATTCTCCCAATTTGATCAGGTTCAGGCAATTTTGATGATTTCGTTTGGTGAGATCATCATCCCAGATCTGTAAATCGGGCAATGAGACAGCGAAATAGTCGAGCTTAAACACATCATTAAGGTGCTTTTTTCCAAAAATGATCAATGTTTCGAATCGTTCTCTTGCTTGTCCTATTTTGAGTAATTTAATCAGCGCCAATCCCTGGTAAAATATGGTATCGGGTTGCTGGTCATTGTAAAAAATGGCAGCGGTTGGCTCTTTTAATCCTCGGGACGCAATTTGCCAGCACTCGTTTGCCCGATCGGGATTTCCCAATCCGTCGAATGCGCATCCAAGCCGATAAAAGATTGTATTTTCCTGTGCACCATATAGTTTTCCTTCACCCAAATTGTTCGGATAGTGCTGTGCCTGAGTTAGCAAATCGACTGCCTTTTCGAAATCTTTTGCTTCAATGGCTTTTTTTGCCATTTCTGTAAGGCTGAAAACATATTGTCCGGTTACCTTGCCTTCGCCACCTTCCCATGGATGGAATTTGTGCGAGCTGATGAGATGGAAAGCCTTTTCAAACTGACCAAGAATATTATAAAGATTAGCGCGTTCAAGGTAAAGATCATCCCGGTAATTTACAAGTTCAGGATACTTTTCAAGTTTTTCAAGGCGTTTTTCGGCGGAAAAGTTTATCCGTTTGTGCAACTGATCCAATTCCATCAAAATACGGGAATCTGATTCATCGAGAGCAAACGCTTTTTCAAGTTCAACCAATGCTTTTTCAGGTGCATTTCGCTTATTGAAATATGCCAGTGCCAGGTTCCGGTGGACGGTTGGATATGCACCATCCAGTTTTATTGACAGTTCCCATTTGGCAATTGCTTCGTCGTATTGACGGTTATTGTACCAGAGATTACCCAGGTAATAAGGCGCTTTGACATCAGCCGGATTTTGTTTTATGGCCCATTCTAAAACCATTACAGCTTCTGTTTGATTCGGGAAACAATAATCAGGGCAAGCATTAGCAGCTTCCCTCAAAATTTCTGCGGCAGCAATTTGATTCCCGTTTTGAGATTCGAACCAGGCCTTATAATACAACGCCATCGGGTAACCAGGTTTCTCTTTTTGCTCACCGATTCCGATGCTGATGAATTGGATGGCTTCATCATACATTCCGGCAAAAGCGAAGTCAAGGGCAAATTCGATGTAAGTATGGATGTTGCCGCGAAGGAGGTTTACGAGTTCATCAAACCTGACAGGTTTAACAAGACATTTTTCAAATAAAACCCCGAAATTAAATTTATCTAACACCAAAGATTCTTCAACGAGTTTTTCTGCTTCGGAAGTTTTACCCAGTTTCCGCAGAATGCTAACTTTCAACTGTCGTGCCTTGTGGTTGTGCCAGTTTTTAATCATCGAACGATCGATGAGGTCTAACGCTTCGTCCCAATTGTGGCGGATACATTCAATTTGAGCCAATTGAAAATAGCCGCTTGCCATAAATGCATCGTTCCAAACCGATTTGTAAAACGCATCGTAAGCTTCAGTCTCTCTTTGCTGAAAACGCAATGACAATCCAAGGTTGTAAAAGGGTTCACCATCAATTGGGTTTGGATTACGCTCCGTCAGTGTACTGATAGCTCGCCTGAAATAGCCTTCCGCTTCTGCGAATTTACCACGTCGCAATAACCATAGGCCCATTGCATTGCTGCATCTGCTATCTTTTGGATCGCGTCGCAAAGCTTCATTGTAGTAATCAATCGGATCGTAGGTGGCATGGCGGTATTGTTCAAGGTGCAAACCCGTAAGGTAAAGCTGTTCGCAGCTTTCTATCTCTTCCGGCAGTTTAGCAGGTTTTGCTGCCTCCGGAATTTCCTTTTTTACATCCGTTTCTGGATTCCAGCTTACGAGTTTTTTGCCTTCGGAAGTCAGGATTTTAATTTCCAGCAATTTGGGATCGACACCAGGAATATTAATTGTTTTTTCATATGAAGTAGCGGGTGTGAAATCGAAAGTTTCGTCCAATAAGATTGTGTTTCCGGCTTTCAGAATAACTTTTCCTGATGGATAAGCAGCGGTTGTGTACGCTTTAATGGTGACTTTTCCATTCCCGGTTTCGAGATTGACCATTGCCTCTTTAGTGGCATTTTTCACTACGCCTAAATCGCGGTAAGGCATAAAATACTGTGAGAATGTCTTTTCCTCGCCCGGCATGATCCACGAAAAGTCGGGCTGGTTGTCCGTATAGACACCACACATCAATTCGATATAAGGTCCATCTTCGTCCGTCAGGTTGCGGTCCCAGGCCTGACCGAAATCGCTGTTGCCCCATGTCCATTGTTTTTTTCCGGGGGAGACATGGTGATTTGCTATATGCAACAAACCTCCCTTGCTATCATTTTCATAACCGCCTACAAAGTTGTATTTCGAGGTAATAGCCATATAAGATGTCGGTACCGGAATATTCTTGTATCGTGAAATATCAGTTCCTGGCGAGTAATCGACTTTGTAATAGGTCCCCTTCGCAATCGGAAATTCTGATACATCGCGTTTGCCATGATCGAATACAGCATTCACATCGGGCGGGAAAACCGACTGATAATCATCATTCACTTTAACCGCCGGATTGGCCCACCAAAGGAACGTTTGCGGGTAGTTGGTGCGATTGAATAACTTCACTTTAATCTCCATATATGCATTGTCGGGAGAAAGCGTAAAACCAGCCATGCCACGTGTATGGAACATGCGTTCCACCTCACTACACCAAACGGTTACGCTACCATCGGCATTTTCTTCGATGCAATGATCAACGGCTTCGTATGTTGACGGACGGTGATGCTGAGGCCAGTTGAATTCAATTCCACCTGATATCCACGGACCGGTTAATCCAACCAATGCTGGTTTGATCACCTGGTTGTAATAGACAAAATGGCGTTGTTTGGTTTTGTCGTAGGCCATTTGGATCCGTCCGCCCAACTCAGGCAGGATCATGATTTTCAGGTATTGGTTTTCAAGGTAAATTGCATTCCATTCCCTGTCAATCTTTGCATCCAGAATTTTTTCAATCACAGGGTGTGGGTAAACAACGCCGCTGCTTCCCTGGTAAACCCGTTTTTCGAGAAACATCGGATTTTTTTCCGGTTTCCCGATTCCATAGGTCGGAATCATCACTTTCTCGTACCAGGCTTTTACTGTTATTCCTGCTTGATCCTTTGGTATAATTGTTTTCAATTCTTTTTGCATGATCTAAGATTACAAGCAACTGATTCTTTAAACTTGTGGAAAAGCCATCGGTTATCTTAAAGTTGAATTTATTTGTTTGGGATCCATTTTTTCGAACGAAATATCGGAGGCAAGTACATCACCTTCGAACACATTTCCTTTTACCTCGACATTCAAACAGGCTTTAAAAGTGAGACAATGTTTGCGGACATGGAAAGGTTCAAATGCGTGCGAACGTGTGATCTTGTTGCGGTTAAACCGGATTCCATTGGCAGACAAAGCATACAGAACCGGGTAGTCAAACGCCTGAAAGGAATTTTGTTCTATTGTTATATTGCGGTGGTAAGCCTTCAAAGAATCAAGTTTTGGGATGATCGGATCAATGCTGATGATCCCTTCGCAAAACTGGTACATCGAAGTGAGACAAGCATCCTTAAAAGTATTATTGCTGATTGTAACGTCGGTAACGGCTCCCGATTCGTACCACCCGTTGGCATCGCCTGCAATCAGAATAGCGGAACCGCTCGATTCGAATAGGTTTCTATCAATGACAACCTTTTGAGGTGTGGAAATCAGCAAGCCTCTGGCCCTACAGCTGTTAAATATGCAATTTTGGATCGTTACCGCGGGCGACCAACTTAAGTTCTCCAATGCATCACCGGCTATGATTTCGGCTGGCACGGCATTGTTAAATTCAACCAGAAATTCATCACGGTTTATTTTCTCAAAGCTTTTCAAGTTTCCTTTCCCAAGGGTTTGCATATTCTCATTCTCCAGATATCCAATGCTATCGTTCGGATGCCCCCATGTCATTCCAGTGCTTTGTTCGTGCATGAACCGGCACTTCAGTTTCCGATCGCTGATTTTCTCAATGATCTTGACACTCGTGCCGTGCACATTGATCGGATCGTCCATTAAACCACCAAATTCACAGTTCGAAATGGTCACTTTCCCGGCACAATTCGAAACGTGGAATCCATCGTCGTGGCCGCTGAAATAACGGTTTTTAGCCGCATTTGGCATGAATTTTACGTTTTTGTAATCCAGATCTCTGCTGAATTGAGCTAAAATTCCCAAACCTGCACAATGATAAACATTGATATTTTCGAGGTTCACATTGCTGCTTTCCTGGATAAATATTCCAGCATGATCGCGTTTACTGTGCCTTAAAATCAGGTAATTTCCAATCGCCGGCGTGCGGGTAAATTCACCGTTCATGCGCACTGTCCCGGGCTTCAGCTCTTCAAAAGTGGACTTATTCAGATCACCACGAATACAACCTTCATCGCCAGTTCCGGGAGCAATCAGATGTATATTGGCTACATATTCCATAAATCCAGTTGGCTCTGTCTTCCAATTTTCACCTTTAAAAATCAGCTTTCCACTTGTTATTTCATATGGAAACTGAATAGTATCGATCTCCATATCAATGTTGTGAGGCGAAGTCGTCAATATTTTTGCCTGTGCGGTCAGCGGAATATCCCAGTCGATATTTACATTTTGAATCCTAATATTTTCGCTGTGATCAACTGTAATTGGCTGAATGGCACCATGAAAAACAAATTCAGAACCATCCCCATCAAGTGTTAAACCGGAGCAACCTTCAATCAGGATTGCCAGATTTTTGGGACCATCATTTGTTGTGTTCGATTCGAAATACTCTTTGGTATGCGCAGGATCGATGCTGAAATCATATCGTCCTTTTTCAAATTTCAGCGTTGAGTTAGGATGTTTCTTACATTCATCCAAAGCCTTGATGATGGCTTGAATGGCATTTTTCTTGCTATCGGGCTTTAATCCGAAATCGGACACTTTTAGGATATAAACCTCATTTCGATTACAAGCGGAGACCATCGCAAGAAAAACGATCAACAAAAAAAGAGTTCTAAGATTCTTCATTTTTCTAGATTTGATAGAGCGAATAAATGATTACAACTTACTAATCTTCAACATCACTACTCCCTGTGGTGGAACCTGTGCACTAAACTTTTGGTCAAAAACCCCCAATTCTTTCTGATGCCAAAGATCGCGAACTGATTGTTTACCTGATAATTGAAGTGCTGAAAAATCAACCTCAACTTCATTCGCATTTTTTCCTCGATTAAATAAACCAACTGCCTTTGAGCCATCTTCTAAATTTTTGATCATCAAAAAGCGCTCGGCATCTATTTTAATTACCAAACCACTTTCACCAAGTGGATCCTGATTGACCTCAATGACTTCTCGATTACATAGAACATTGAGCGTAAATTTATCCAGCGTCGACATGTCGCCACTGTAAATTAATGGTGCTGCCATAAGACTCCATAAAGACATATAAGCATATTGCATTGCAGCAGGCATCGGGGTAAGTTCAGGAATGCCCTGACTGGAAGCATTGCCTATCCAACCGATTTGAATGTAATCCGGATCGTTCCATTCTCCTGGTTTTGAATATTGCCTGAATTCACTGTTGCGAAGGGCAACATCAAAAATACGGTCAAGTTCAAAGCCTAAATCGCCTGAGGTCCGCCAGCATTGACCACCAACTTCACCGCCCCATTTCCAGACATCACCCATTCCGTATTGACAAAGGTTAAAAACGATATCGCGATCAAGCGATTTCAGGATAGTTCCCATTTGGCGGTAAGGTTTCTGGTAAGTTGTAAGACTTTTATCAATTCCCGCGATTTTTCCGTACGAACACCAGTCGTACTTCAGAAAATCGAATCCCCAAGCCGCAAACTGCCGGGCATCCTGTTCTTCGTGCTGATAAGCACCTGCAAAGCCGCCACAGGTTAATGTTCCCGGTGAGGTATATATTCCAGCTTTAAGACCTTTTAAGTGTATATAATCAGTAAGTCCTTTCATGTCAGGGAAATGACGGTTTGGAAGGATGTTTCCCTGCTCGTCCCTTAGCGGACCGACACGTAATGAATCATTATTACTTGGGGCATTCATCCAGCAATCGTCAATGTTCACATACTGATAGCCAACATCTGCCATGCCACTTTTGATCAACACATCGGCCGCTTCCCGCATCATTTTATCTGTGATGCGGTCATAGTGAGCGTACCAGTGGTTATAACCCATTGGAGGTGTGAGGGCAAGTTGATCGCCTGCTATAATTTTCAATTTCCGAATATCTGTACCTTTCGAATTACGGGCAAGGATCAGGATATCGTATTCACCCTTTGCCGGGACTATTCCTGAGATGATGCCTGTTGAAGGGTTATATTTTAATTCAGGTGGTAAACTTTCGATTAAAAAGGTGATTGGCCGCTTCCCCTGGCACGGAATCCGGTATAAAAACGGGTGGCCTGGACGGCATCCATAAACCAACGGCCCATTGAGGCAAGGCTTGGGTTTCGGAAGAGGTGTATAAATCTCATTAAAATCCTGTGCTACATGCTTTTCTTTATCAATTCCATATGATAATTCAACCGACATTATCAGAAAGGTGGAAATGATAAGGGACAATAGAATCGTAATTCGTTTCATGATTAATACTTTAAAATTGTGAAATCTACAGAAAAATTCCCTTGTTAATTAATTTACAGACTTTTTATATTATCGATGCTTAGTTTCACTGTTGGATTGAATCCAGATCCGGCCACGTATTTTTTAAGACTGAAAAGCAATTGTTGCGCTTCAGGGCGTTTGTCGATATCAAGTGCCAGGTCGATCCCTGAAACCAGTATTTTTCCTTTGCCAACTTTACCTTCAAAAATCAAAGCCAGCGGACGGTTTGTAACCCAATCATCAATCACCCGGATAATTGGGTTAATCCCCAATGGGAAACTGCTCATATTGATCGCTCCTGAGTGACTCATCGCGTCCCACCACTGCCAGTTGCTATAGTATTCAGTCGGGAATTCAGCCAATGCAGGATGTTTCGGATTGCACAGAATCCCAAGTGTGTGTGGTGCCTGCCGATGAGTCCACGCTGTATTCCAGAAGATACTTGAGAAACCAATCTTGATATCACCTCCCATTTTCTGAGGGAGTGTCCCCTTTTTTAGGGTAAGAATTACAGAACCGCCATTTTCAAGAAATTGAGCGGTCGCATTATCAATTTTCTGTACTATTTTGATTTTTTCGGCATCCTTAATGACCGCCTTTTTCAACGGGTAAACCCAAAAATCCCAGCTGTTGCTTAAGCCATTGACTGTTACTTCAAGTTTCAGAATTTCGGGTGTTAAAACTGAAGCTAAAGGAAAAGATACTTCACCAAGTTTAAAGCCATTTCCGAGTGGAATATCGGTTTTGGTGAATTTACCTGACTGAATTTCCTTACTGTTTTTATTGGTGATTTTCCATTCAGTTGTACAATCTTTAATTGGTCCATCTCCATAATGAGCCACTTCAACTGCTGCTTCGAACGTTTCGTTGTTCGTGAAAATACACTTTTTTAGACGTGCCAGCGGAACTGTGCTATTGCAAAAACGCTTGTATTCAGCAGGTGAAATATATCCTTTCTCACCCCAGAAAGCATCAAGAACGCCTACCAAAGCGGTGCCTTGTCCCGGGAAATCATGAAGATCGAGCAACTGAAACCCGCCAAAATCTTTGGTACGCAAAGCTGCTTCAATATCAGCTTTATAACACAAAGCCTGCAATTTGCCTGAAGCCAGTAAAAAGCTGTCCGCGAGTTGACCCATACCGTGATCTTTGAGTGTTTCCTGGAAGATTTCGAAGTTGCGGGCACGCATAACGCCATCATATTTTGAAATTTCTTTAAAATTCGGATAAACGCACCACTGTCCAATTTCATGACTTACAACTGGTTGAGTGAATTTGGAATTATATGCAGACCAATCGTAATCTGTTCGCGGAGCCTCACCATTAATCACACTTCTCAATTCCTGACCCCAACCCTGAATTCGTGGTTCAGAAGAACTTAAATAATCGTTTACTGGTAGATTTGGCCAACCTGCGCCCGAAGTGTAAACCCGGCGATTGTCTTTGCTTTTCCAGAAATTGACAAATTCAGTCAGGAAAGGAATCTGATTGCCGCCTGCAGGTTCATTCCCATAAAGCATCATACAGAAAGATGGATGGTTACCGTATTGTTCAACCATGCGTTGACTCTCTTCATAAAGGTATTTGTCAAAAGGTTTTCCGTCACCTATAGTTGTTGATTGATTGGCCCATGAAGAACATTCAACCTGGAGATAAAAGCCGGTTTGATCGGCGGCATCGAAGGCAGCTTGCGGCGGACACCATGAGTGGAAACGCATATGGTTTAATCCATGTGACCTGCAAACATTAAAAATACGGAGCCATTCTGCGAGATTAGTAGCGGGATAACCCGTTTTCGGGAAAATTGCACATTCGAGGGTCCCGCGCAGGAACGTTGGCTGGCCATTGATCCGGAGCTGTTTTCCAACAGCCTTAAATTCGCGCATTCCAAAGGTAGTCCTGCAAGTATCACTACTTTTCGAGGTCAGGTCGGTTAAAGTAGTAGTAAGGTTGTAAATTTCAGGATGAAATTCATTCCAAAGCTTCACGTCGTTTCCCATTGGATATTCCATATTCAGGATATTTTCTCCTGTAGCAAGTTCAAAGTTGCCGGATTTGTTATCGGGAGTTCCGGCACCTGATACATTCATATTTAGTTCGACTTTAACAGGTCGTTCTGAATGATTGTACACCTTCACTTTCGCTTTAAATGATTTATTTTGAAGGTCAGGATAAACCTGGATATTACGGATATTTACAAGTGGTCTTGCCTCAAGGTACAGCTGACCAATCATGCCGTTCCAATTGGTTTGGGTATGATCCGAAATACTATGCGAATTAATACCCGGATCAATCTCTTTTATGCGATTGTCCACGCATAAGGTTAAACGATGTCTTCCGGTTGTCAGTATTTTTGTAAGGTCGTACTGATGTGGTGTTCCAAGTGAATTTTGCATTCCAATCAGTCTGCTATCCACCCACAAACGGCTCTCCCAATGGCAACGTTCGAGGAATAACCCAATAAACCGGCCGTTCCAATCATTGGGAATAGTAATTTCTTTCTGATACCAGGCGGCACCTCTATAGTATTTCAATGGTTGCAGCCAAAATGGAATCTTGAAGTTTCCCGGTTCACGGTATTTGGCATATTCCGGACTTTTAAAGAACGAACTGTCTACAATTTGGCCTGTCCAAGGGGTTGCCAGAGTAATGTCATCACCTTTACCATTAGAGGTTAGCGATCCGGGTAAAGTTAGGGTGTCCAAAAAAACATGATTGAACCACCCTTCAGAAATACCCTTGTCAGAAGGATCAAGTGCAAATTGCCAGGTTCCGGCGAGGTCGATTTTCTTTTCAACCTTTTTATTGCAAGCTATCAGGGTAATAAGCAATAGGATGCTTAATAATCCAACGTTTCTCATGGTGCGTTTATTGGTTTGATTAATTCTATTTAGATTTATTTTATGGGTGTTATTCGTGCTACCCAGCCACCCCCTGCAGCAAATTTCAGGCTGAGAATCTCACCTGAATTGAAATCTTTATTAATCAGTTTGTAATCAGTAGCATTCGTATTGGCATTTATCCCATCTTCAATTGCTTCGAGGCGATATTTCCCCGGTTTCAGAAAATCAGTTGAGATGTCCAACATTCGCTCATCATTGTTTGTAATGGCTCCTACAAACCAATCTTCACCAGATCTTCTGGCCAGGACCGTGTATTTACTGATTTTTCCTTTCAGCAACCTGGTTTCGTTCCATTCAACGGGTATTTTAGCAAGAAAGTTTGTGCACTCTGCTTCGCGGTAATAATCAGACGGTGAATCGGGCAGCATTTCCATGGGACTGCTTAGAATTACAAACAAAGCCATAGCATGCGCCCTTGTGCCTTGTCCCATGGGACAATCGCCAATCGGACGGAAGTTATCTTTGGTTGAATTGCGCATGGTTGCCGGGATGTAATCCATCGGACCGGTGAACATTCGGATATAAGGCAAAAGATTATGATGTTCAGGATTATCCCAGGTTGTTCCGCCATTGTATTCAAATTCGATCAGGGCTTCACGGGTGAGTACATTTGGATATTTGCGGCTCAATCCGCTTGGTTTGTAGGCCCCATGGAAGTCCACAACCATCTTTTTCTCCGCTGCTTTGATTGCTACTGCTTCATAAAATTCAACCATCTGTTGATCATCGCGGTTCATAAAGTCCATTTTAATCCCCTTGATTCCCCATTTTTCAAACTGATCGAATGCCGGATCCCATTGTTTCTGAAGCGAGTTCCAGATCACCCAAAGCATCACATCCACACCTTTCGTTTTGGCATAATCAGTAACTTCGGCCATGTTTAATCCCGGAACTTCGTGCAATAGATTATCTTTCGGACTCCAGCCATCATCGAAAAGAAAATACCGGAACCCTTTTGCGGCGCAGAAATCGATAAAATATTTGGCTGTTTCGGTGTTAACCCCTGCTTTAAAATCAACTTTATAAATACCATTTTTGCCCCACCAGTCGAACATCACCACTCCCGGTTTAATCCATGAAACGTCTTTTAATTGGGTGGGTGACGCCAAAAGATAGACCATGTTGTTGTTTATCAGCCCTTCTTCGTGATCGGCGATGGCAAAGAGCCGCCACGGATACGTTCTGGTTCCTTTTACTTTGGCGATATAATCGGAATGTTCGGCAACCTGGCCATGCCTGTATATACTTCCTGTATATGAAAGCTTTTGGGGAAATGGGGGATTCGTAACGGAAAGCTCTGATTTCCCAGTTCCTTTTAACCACATGCCCGGGTAATTGTACAAATCAGATTCGGTAATCATCACAAAAACACCGTTTTGTTTTTGAACCAGGAAAGGGAGTGCATTTAGTTTCCCTGCCTCTAATTCACTCATTTTCTTAAATTCGTAAGGTGATTCCCAATCGAAGTTAAATGATTTGGCAGGTTGATAACGCGCAGAATCTCCTTCCTGAAATTGTATATTTAAATTCTCCTTTATAATAGTCAAACTATCTTTTACTGAAGTTGAAATACGATATGCAAGCCCCTCGTTAAATAATCTGAATGTAACTGAATGATGGGACTTAAAAACGATATTAAGCTCGTTGAAGTTATTCTTATAATTATCGCTCTTGTCGCGAATCTGTGGTTTAATCTCTTCGTTCACAGAACTGAGACTGGTATTTTTTAACTGCAGATTTGAAAACAATTGATTGTTATTTGTCGTTTCGATTGATATTCCGGAGAGGCTAAATACGGTTTCAGTTCCTTTCAGCATTTTAACTGTAATCCCATTGTTAATCTCTATCTCAGCCTTGAGTTTATTGTCCGGAGAACTGACCTGGTATTTTTGTGCTTTCCCAACTAATACAAGGAATGAAAGCAAAATCGCGATTGTAATCTTTCTCATAGGATTTTCTCTTAATGAGTTAATTTATTTTCAATCTCTTCGAGTGATTTCCCTTTGGTTTCAGGCAGTTTTTTCAGGATAAACAGGAAACCGAAAAAGCAGATGAATCCATACAACCAGAAAGTTCCGCTTGCATTTAACAGTTTGTTAAGAATAGGGAAGGTGTAAGTAAGCACAAAACAGGCAATCCATAGCGCAGTTGTCGAGATGGCCATTGCAGTGCCACGGATACTGTTTGGAAATATTTCGGAAAGTACAACCCATGTTATTGGAGCTAAAGTCATTGCGTAAGTAGCAATTGCGACCATAACCAACACCAGTATTGCCAACCCTTTTAATTCGAAATAATAGCTTGAACCAAGCATAAAATAGATAACAGCCAACCCGATTGAACCGAGCAACATGAGCTTACGACGTCCCCAGCTATCAACCATACGCATCGCCAAAAATGTGAATAAAAGGTTTACAGTTCCTGTAATCACAATATTAAAGAGCATATCACCAACCGAATAGCCTGCCGAGGTAAAAATCTCCTCGGCATAATTAAAGATTACGTTGATGCCGCACCATTGCTGGAAAACTGCCAGAACAACCCCTAAAATGAGAACTGGTCGTACTTTTTTGGATGATAATGCTTTCCAATCGATTTTAGAACTGGTACCATGCAAGGTTTCAGCAATATCTTTTTGTTCCTGAATGGCATATTGGACGCCACCAATCTTTTCCAGGATGGCTGCTGTAGATTTCCAGTTTCCTGACTTCGCAAGAAAGCGCGGACTTTCGGGAATGAAAAAGGAGAAGATGAAAAATAGCAGAGCTGGTACAGTCCCGGCCCAGAACATCCATCGCCAGCCTGTTTGCCCGTTCCAGGACTGAACTATCATGGAGTTGGAAATGCCTTCGGGTACTTTTTCAGCAATCAGGTAGTTGATGATTTGAGCTGCTAATATGCCAATAACAATGGTAAGCTGATTGACAGAGACAAGTCGCCCGCGCATTTGTGCCGGCGATATTTCGGCAATATACATTGGAGAAACAGCTGAAGCGAGCCCGATTCCCAATCCGCCGACAAGGCGGAAAATAATAAAGATTGTAAATTGATTAGCGGCACCTGTTCCTAAAGCAGCAATCGTAAATAACGCTGCTGCCACGATCAGCGGACTTTTGCGTCCAAAACGATCAGTCAGATAACCCGATGTCATTGCACCGACAAGACAACCGATCAGTGCGCTGCTCATTGCCCAACCCTGAAGATAGGGTGAGTTTGTGATGTCAAAAAAACGCTCGTAAAAGGGTTTGGCGCCTCCGATTACAACCCAATCGTAACCGAACAAAAGTCCCCCCATGGCTGACACGATTGTGATGCCCAGAATAAATTGTTTGTTGAATTTAATTTTGTCCATGAGTTCCCGATTTAGTTGAAGCAAAGATACAATCCTGTATCTTATTCAAAAAATGAACAATTTTATGATTTTATGGATTATATTATCATTTTATGAGTTCGATTTGTAAAACAGAAATTAAAAATCAATTAAGTAATAACCAAGATAAAATGTTGCATTGCAACTTCCTATTAATTTTGCCATACTTTCCTCGGATTTTAAGTAGATTTTGTATAAGGCTTCAATAAGGTTTCTGTATCATTTATTACAGTTAGATTACACAAAGATTACAGATACCTTACAGAAACACCGAAGTTGATATTGCGAAAGTATCTTTTAAGCAATGTGAAAAAAGGAAATCAAGGTGTAAATTTAGGGACATTCTATTGCATTTTATCATTGAGTTTTATTTGTGGAAATACGACTTCTACTTGTTCTTATTACTTAAGTCCTGAAATTTAGTTTATTTTGACTGGTTAACCTATATAAAGATGAAAAAAGAAGATGGATTTCCAGGACAGGTCAGTTTTGTGCTTCCAGAAAAGATTATTGTACTTATCAAAGGAAACCCGTTAATTTCTGGTTTATATTTAACGGATATTGGTTATTATCCGAAGGCTCATCACCATTTCAGGGAGCGTCCTTCTGGAAGCACGCAATTTATTTTGATTTATTGTGTTGACGGACAGGGTGAAATTAGGATTGGAGATGCTTCTCATCCGGTTTTAGCCGATCATTTTTTCATTATTCCCGCCGGAATGGCACATTCGTATCATTCTGATGAACAGAATCCGTGGTCGATTTACTGGATTCATTTTTCAGGCGCCAAAGCCGGTTTATTTGCGCGTCAGGTTTGCAGGAGTTTGCCAATCGACAGAGGCAAAACGTCACGTATCAGCTACCGAATTGATTTGTTCTCGGAAATTTTACGTAACCTCGACCGTGGATTTAGTATCGAAACGCTTGAGTATATTAATCTTTGCCTGAATTATTTGCTCGCATCTTTCACACACTTAAACCAGTTCAGGTTGGTGAAGCAATCCGGTGAGAATGATCCGATCGCTCAAAGCATCAATTTCATGCTCGAGAACCTGAATAAAAAACTGAAACTGGGCGATATCGCCAAAGAAACAAATCTGTCTGCATCGCATTTTTCACGCCTTTTTATGAGCCGGACGGGGCACCCACCCATCGATTACTTTATTCAGTTGAAAATTCAGCGGGCCTGCCGTTTGCTCGATAATTCTGGTTGGATGATCGCCGATGTATCGCGCGAAACTGGTTTCGAAGACCAGTTTTATTTCTCGCGTGTGTTCCGAAAGGTAATGGACATGTCGCCAGCTGAATACCGGAAAAGAAGGGTTTAAAAGTTAGAATTTGTTTTCTTACATCAAGTTAAATCAGCAGTTGAGTTGTAAGGAAACCATTGAAAGCAAAGAATTAGAATTTAATTTTTGGTAAAACCGGAATCGAGACGAAACGTTAATGAATTTGAAATGAATATTCTTACATATTTATAACAAAACAAACCATCATGAAATTTGGAGGAAGCGAAAACCTTGAAAATATTGATTTTAAACTGCCGGAAGATCATCCTGGGACATGTAATATTCTTCGGCAGAACGATGGTGCAAAGCCTTTGAATGTGTTTGTAGGGTGTGCCAAGTGGAACAAACAAGATCTTAAGAATTTCTATCCCAAGGGAACGAAAGACGAGTTGGCCTATTATTCCAATCAGTTTAATTCAATTGAGTTGAATGCCACATTTTACCGCATGTTTGATCATGAGGTAATTATCAGTTGGCGTGAAAAAACTCCCGATGGATTCAGATTCTTTCCGAAAGTGAATCAGTCGATTAGCCATATTAAACGATTGAATGAAGTGCAACCGCTTGTTGAAGAATATTGCGATGGAATCAGCAATTTTGGGGAAAAGCTGGGAATGGCATTTTTGCAGATGAACAACAATTTCGGATATAAAAACTATGATCGGTTGGTCCGTTTCGTTGAAAACTTTCCAAAAGCTATCCCTCTGGCCATAGAGTTGCGTAATACCAAATGGTTTAACGATGAGCGAATAGCTTCAGAAATATATGAATTATTCGAAAAGTATCGAATTACCAACGTACTGGTTGATACTGCCGGGAGACGCGATCTGTTGCACATGCGGCTAACAACTCCCTTTTTATTTATGCGGTATGTGGGTGCGAACGATCCTCAAAGTGACCGAAAGCGGTTAGATGACTGGATCGGGCGCCTGAAAATTTGGGTAGATCAGGGACTAAGAGATATTTACTTTTTTGTGCATCAAAATGTTGAGAAGGAATCACCTTTGCTTTCTGCTTATTTTATTGAAAGGATGAACATGGAATTTGGGTTGACTCTTCAGCTTCCGAAATTACTTTAAAACTGATTTGTTTAAAATCTAAATAATTCATATTTAAAGCTGTTATCAGTTAAAAACAACTTTACAATTTTGATTATTAATTCTGAATAGTATTAATTTTGTGCAAGTGCTAACAATCCGAAATTTAAGAAAATCAATTCAGCCAATTTCAGAAATTAAAACACCAAAAATGTAAACGTTTTATTTTTAAAAAGTAGAACATTTGGTGTCATATATATTTTAAAAGTGGGGTCCGAAACTAAAAACAATGCTCTTCTATATTTGAAGAATTTTAAAACCATGTTACCTATGAAACTCTCAAAATTAATAATCCTGTTCGCAGTAACTATTCTATTTTCTACGTTAGTAATTGCCCAGTCGAAACAACCGATGCGGTTTTGGTACAATGAACCGGCAAAAGCCGCTGTTGCTGACGATAAGAATGGATGGGTAAATAACGAAGAGTGGCTCAAAGCTTTACCTTTAGGGAATGGCTTTTTAGGAGCCATGGTATTTGGCGACGTAAACAAGGAGCGAATACAACTGAATGAAAAAAGCTTGTGGTCAGGCAGTCCTGACGATAATGATAACCCTAATGCTTACAATTCATTAAACGATATCAGACAATTATTATCGGAAGGGAAATACAAAGAGGCAACTGAGCTAACGAATAAAAGCCAGGTTTGTAAGGGATCCGGTTCCGGAAATGGGAACGGAGCAAAGGCACCTTTTGGCTGTTTCCAGACTTTGGGCGATTTATGGTTAGATTTTGGAAGGACCGATGCTTACCAGTCATACAAACGCGAACTCGATATGAACAATGGGATTGTTCTGGTGACTTATCGGCAAAACGGCATTCAGTTTAAACGCGAGATTTTTATAAGTTATCCTGACAGGGCTCTTGTAATGCGTTTGTCTTCAAGTAAAAAGGGAGCACTAAGTTTCAAATCTATCCTCAACCGCCCCGAACGTTTTGAAACCCATTCAGAAAATGGTCAGTTGATGATGACCGGATCGATGTATAATGGTAAGGGGGGTGATGGCATGAAATATGCAGTCCGTTTAAAAGCAACTGCAACCGGAGGAACAGTTACCTTTTCGAATGATAAAATGGAAGTTAAACAGGCAGATGAGGTTATTCTCTATCTAACCGCATCTACGAATTACAAACTCGAATATCCAAATTACCAGGGCGATGATCCGATAAAAACAACACTTGAGCAGCTGACCAAAGCCACTTCAAAATCCTATACTTCGCTATTAAACAGGCATATGAATGACTTTTCCCCGCTTTTTGGAAATGTAAGTTTACAACTATCAAAAAATGATGCTGACACTATTCCGACCGATGTACGTTTGAAAAATCAGAAGAACAACGTTGATGACTTACATTTACAGGAGATTTACTTTCAATATGGCAGATATCTTCTAATTTCATCCTCAAGAGATGGTTCATTACCCTCCAATTTACAGGGAATATGGGCCAACGAAATACAATCACCCTGGAACGGAGACTACCATACTGACATCAATGTTCAGATGAACTACTGGCCTGCGGATGTAACGAATCTTTCGGAATGTTATCCGCCGCTTATTGACCTGATTGAATCGCTTGTAAAACCCGGCGAAAAATCTGCACGCGTACAATATAACGCCAAAGGATGGTGTATTCATCCAATAACAAATGTTTGGGGTTTTACGGCTCCGGGAGAACAGGCGAGTTGGGGGATGCACCTCGGAGCCGGAGGATGGTTATGCGAACATTTGTGGGACCATTACACTTTTACGATGGATCGCAAATACCTTGAAAAAGTATATCCCATTATGCTGGGAGCATCTCAGTTTTATCTCGATTGGCTGGTAAAAGACTCAAAAACAGGCAAGCTTGTTTCCGGTCCTGCCGCCTCACCCGAGAATTCATTTATTGCACCTGACGGATCAAATTGTCAGATAAGTATGGGTCCATCGCATGACCAGGAGGTCATTTATGAGTTATTTACCAATGTATTGAAAGCATCGGTTATACTGAAAGATAAAAATCATACTCTGGAAAATATCAAGGATGCTTTAAAAAATCTTGCAATGCCTCAGATCGGATCGGATGGTCGTCTGATGGAATGGGCCCAGGAATATACCGAAACAGAGCCTGGTCACAGGCACATGTCTCATTTGTACGGTTTATATCCTGCATCAATTTTCTCACTTAAAGGGACCCCTGAACTTGCGCAGGCAGTGCGTAAAAGCCTGGAATATCGCCTCGCAAATGGTGGTGGAGGAACCGGATGGAGCCGTGCCTGGCTTATAAGTCTTTATGCCAGACTTGATAGTGGAGACCAGGCTTACAAGCAATTGATAAATCTGCTTTCAGGATCAACACTTTCAAACCTGTTCGACAGTTGTCCTCCATTTCAAATTGATGGGAACTTCGGAGCAACAGCCGGTATGGCTGAAATGTTATTTCAAAGCCATAACGGATACATCGAACTTCTGCCTGCACTACCTTCTGCCTGGAAAGATGGAGAGGTAAAAGGTCTTGTAGCAAGGGGCGGCTTCGTAGTGGATATCAAATGGAAAAATAACCAGTTAATTGCAGCGAAAATCTATTCCAGAAATGGAGCGGTTAGTCAGATAAGATACAAGGATAAAATGAATGAAATTCCAAATCTGCAAAAGGGGAAGAGCTGTACATTGGACCGGCAACTGAATATTAAATGAGGCTGTCTAAAAACACTGTGTTTCTATGTGTGTTCACCATGTAACTCTGTGTAATTAATTGTTTCACAGACTCAATCAGAATATTCGTATATTTAGATAATATTAGTAGCACTTGAAATTTTTAATCATTAGTGTCCGTGTAAAACTAAATTAATTCTTGTAATATGAATATCATTAAGCCTTTAAACAGATTCCGCCACGACGTGGCTTACTATTTCAATTCTATTTATTTCTACAAAGATTAAGCTGCTACGCAGCATCTTTTTTTGCAACGTAGTTGCTATGTCTTTGTAGATAAATGTATTATAGAATTGAAAAAGCAACGTAGTTGCGACATCTTAGTTTGTTAATATTTTAACCGGACAACAGTGATTTTTAAAAAAAATTCAGAACCCATTTATTATGAAGAATAATTTGCTTTTAAAGTTGATGTTTATTCTTTTAACCAACTCATCGTAAGAAGGTCAGATCAGTGTTTCGAACCGATCAGCAGATAACGTCATCCTATTAGGTTACAGCAGATTCTAAATCACTTTCGAAATAAAAATGCTATGAATTACAGCAAATTAAGATTAGCTATTCTTTTTATTGCAATTATTCTGAACTATGTTCCTGCCGTCGGACAAGATCTGGATTCATTAAGAAATTCATTTATTTCTCCGCCCGATGATGCCAAACCGCGTGTGTACTGGTGGTGGCTTTTCAACAGGGTCGATAAAGAAGGAATTACGCGTGATTTAGAGGAATTTAAGGCCAAAGGAATTAGTGGTGTGAACCTGATTTGCACCGGGGGATATGCGGGAAAGGAGCCTCTGCCTGGCGTCAAATATGAAAGCCCCGAGTGGTGGGAACTCTTCCGCTATGCGGTCAAAGAAGCTACACGGCTTAACATTGAGTTCGGTTTCAACCTCTCCGCAGGCGGCTGGACGATGGAAGGCCCTTGGGTCACCAAGGATAACGCGATGAAGAAGGTTGTGTCAGCTGAACTGATCATTGTTGGACCAACTAAATTCACGGGGAAACTGCCTCAGCCCGAAACGGTTGATGGATATTATCATGATATTTGGGTGCAGGCGTTCCGGGTGTTGGGCGATACGAAAAATATTGATCCATCATCGGTCATTGATCTGACGAATCGTTTGAAGCCCGATGGTCAGCTTGACTGGGACGTGCCGAATGGACAATGGGTAATCTTGCGGAATGGCTACACGTTGACCGGCCATCTATGGAGCAAGTGGTATGCCTATCCCTCTGCACCACAAGCCGACACGTTCGAAGGTGGCGACGGCTTTGAGATCGATTATTTGAACAAGTCCTCATTAGACGATCATTTCGAACACCTGGGCAGACCGGTGCTGGATGAAGCGAAAAAGGCCGGTGGGCATATTGCGTATTTATGGTCCGATAGCTGGGAATGTGGTAAACTTACCTGGACCCAGGATTTTCCGAATCAATTCAAGCGGTTTCGCGGCTATGATTTAAAGCCTTATCTGCCTGTTTTAGCCGGATATACAGTTATCAGTCCTGAGGTTTCAGCACGATTTCGTGATGATTTTGATCGTACGATTCAGGATTGTATTGCAGAGAATTTTTATGGCCATTTCATGGAGCTGAGTCATCAGAACGGGGTAAAAGTCGGCAATGAAGCAGGAGGGCCGAATGACATTCCTCCGCAGGATGCCTTGAAGAATTTGGGATATTGTGATATCCCCGCCGGCGAGTTTTGGGTTAACGGACATCGTAAAGCAAAAAACGGATACAATTCTGACCGGTCGTTGAGGCTCAATTTGAAGCAAACAGCAACTGCAGCACATATTTATGGAAAGCGGGAAGCTATGGCAGAGGCATTTACGATGATGGACGGGGACGCAACGCATTGGTCATTGGGGCCAGCCGATTTGAAACCTTATGCCAACGATGCATTTTGCGAGGGGATCAATCGTCTGATGTTGCATCAGGCTACATGCCAGCCACCTTCGGACGGAAAGCCGGGTTATGAATTCTGTGCAGGCCAGCATTTTACGCCAAATATTACATGGTGGGAACAGTCCCCGTCATTCTTTACTTATCTCTCACGTTGCCAGTACATGCTGCAAAAGGGAACCTTCGTTGCTGACGTCTGCTTCTATCTGGGGGAGAGGCCTCCGACGCTGGCACCTCCCAAATACATTGTGCCCTCACTTGGTACCGGTTACGACTGCGATTACAGCAATTCCGATGTGTTGCTCAACCGCATGTCTGTCAGGGACGGACGGATTGTGCTTCCTGACGGCATGAGTTACCGTCTTTTGGTGCTGCAGAATTGCACTTCGCCTTCCCAGGAGATTTGTGACACGGTGGGTGCGTATCAGAAATTGTCGGTTTCATCGGTCCCTTCCACGGAAATGTCAATAGAGGTGATTAAAAAGTTACGGGAGCTGATTCTCGCAGGTGCAACGGTGGTGGGTCCGCCGCCGGAGAAGGCTGTCGGGCTGAAAAATTATCCTAAGAGTGATAAACAACTGAGAAAAATAGCGGATGAAATCTGGGGCGACCTTGATGGTAAAACCCATACTGAACGAAAACTAGGGAAAGGCCGGGTGATCTGGGGAAAATCACCCCGTGAGATCCTTCTTACTGATGGTGTAACTCCAGACTTTACATTCAAGGGGCAGGCAGAAAGTCCCGAACAGTTAGACTATATTCACCGTACAATCGGCGATGCCGAAATCTATTTCATGATCAACCGGACCAATCAGCCCGTTACGAGGGATTTTACTTTCCGTGTTACCGGAAAACAACCCGAGATATGGAATGTGGTAACCGGAGAAATCCGCAACGCGAATGCCTTTGAGCAGGCAAATGGAGGCACAACAATCAAACTGAACCTGGATCGTTTTGACTCCTATTTCATTGTGTTTCGAAAACCTGCTCCGGTTGATGCAGGCAAATCGCACAAGACGAATTTCCCCGAATTGAAGGCATTAACAGAATTGAGCGGTTCATGGAAAATTTCATTCGATCCGAAATGGGGTGGTCCTGATACAGTTACATTTCCAAAACTGATGAGCTGGACCGATCGGCCCGAGGACGGAATTAAGTATTATTCGGGGACGGCCACTTATAAGAAAACGTTTGATTTGACGCTGGAAACAGCTAAAACCGGAAGACTATTTCTTGATTTGGGAGAGCTGAAGGATGTTGCAGAAGTTCGTCTGAACGGGAAGAAACTGGGCATTCTTTGGTGCGCTCCATGGCGCGTTGAGATTACTGAAGCTTTAAAACCGACGGGCAATTTATTGGAGGTCGACGTCATCAATTTATGGGCGAACCGCGTTATAGGCGATTTAGGTCTGCCGGTGAAAAACCGCTACACGACAACCCATGATGGTTTCCGTTTTGATTTTCTGGCAAAGAAAACACCGTTGCTCAGGTCTGGATTATTCGGACCTGTGAAAGTCTATTTGGCAACTGATTAATGGGTTGAAATGATATGGGATAGGTGAAATAGAAGAATTACCCGGAATTTTGCGTCTGATTTTAAGTAGGGTTTTCGGAATAACTATTTTTTTACCACGAAGTGGTTAAATTTGAATAACCCCCAGTGCAGCTTGCGGAACTGGGGGAAATGGACATAACGCGACATCAACCCCGAAGCGGGTTGAATATTTTTAAGGCAAAGATATTGAACCCTTTGACTTCGTCGATTTTCAATTCAGGGTTCAGATTGTGATCGAGATGTTTTTCCCGCAATTTAGCTCCGCTGATTTTCAATTCATTGGGGGTTATTAGATTCGCTGATCTTCGATTCAAATTAAATCCTTTCAGGATTTTATGGTTGAAAGAAGAAAATGAAGTGCAAAGGATATTAAAATATACTTTCAAAAAGCTTGCATTTTCATTGTAAAACTGCGAATATACTGCTGTATATCAAAAATATATTAGATTTTCAGAAGACCTTAAATAGAAATAGTAATATGGCGGATTATTCTTTCAGTACTAATCTGCAAACAAAATAAATAGCATTACGAAAAATAGTTTTATTTCGCAATTACTGCCATAAAGGGACCATGAACAAAGCATGAACGAACCATGAACGAACCATGAACGAACCATGAAGGATCACTCAACCGGTTTTGAAGCTAAAATTGACAAATATCGGGTCTGAGCGAAGATTGAATCATACATAATATGAGCAATCGCCCAATCGCTGCAACAGTGCTACGAATGAAGGTAGCATTAAAATAAAACCAGCATGTAAGCAACAAAACGCGAACACTCGGTTAAAGGAATTATTTTTAATCATTAGTGTCCGTGTAAAACTAAATTAATTTTTGTAATATGAATATTATTAAGCCTTTAAACAGATTCCGCCACGACGTGGCTTACTATTTCAATTCTATTTATTTCTACAAAGATTAAGCTGCTACGCAGCATCCTTTTTTGCAACGTAGTTGCTATATATTTGTAGATAAATGTATTATAGAATTGAAAAAGCAACGTAGTTGCGACATCTTAGTTTGTTAATATTTTAACCGGACAACAGTGATTTTTAATAAAAAATTAAGAACAAATTTATGAAGAAGAACTATTTGCTATGGAAGTTGATTCTCCTGTTTATTCTTTTAGCCAATACATCGGCAGAAGGTCAGATCAGTATATCTAACCGGCCAGCCGAAAACGTCATTGTTTTTGGCAACAGTAAACTTAAAGTTACACTCGATTATGCTTCAAAATGTGTAGTCATCGGCATGGAGGTGAACGGCGAAGCGGTTCTTTCAGGCAAATCGGGAATCTATTCTGAGATCCGGACTTCAACGGACACCTATTCAACGCGAAAGCTGGCCACTTCGCCCAAAATAAAAACCCAAAAGAACAGTGTGACGCTCTCGGGCATTCGTTATGGCGATGATAAGACGCCCATTGATGAAGTCTGGACTTTCCTGATCACAGAGACCGACATCCGGTTTGATATTGAACGGACGGTTTTTAAACCCCTTGTAGCCGAAGAGGTTTCCTTCCCGATGATCAACTTTAACAGTATTCATACCTGGGACGGTTCCTTTCTTGGTTACGGCGGATTGGCGTGGTTTTATCTTTTCAATGAAAAACTTTGCACCTATGGCGTTCATACAGGCGCTTCAGTTTTCTGGAACAGTGCAACCGGGAACGGATTAAAAGTAGCCGCTTCGGCACCCGGAAAGCAGGTCGCATCAAAGTTCACCCGGTCAAATGATGATCAGTTGGTATACGCTGTTTCAGTGTCGAATAGCGAGATGAAATACCGGTACGATGCCGGTACCAACAGAAGAAGATTCGTAAGGGGAAAAACAGATGTCTGGGATTCTTTTCAATTATCAGCAGGCAAATATGCTGAATCAGTTACCTTTTCGTGGGTAAACTATAACGAGGAATACAACCGTGGTCATTTGGCAGGAATCAATGGCAAACAGGTTACCAGCCTCGCAAATACAATCGCAAGGATTGGCGTTATTGATGCGAAGCATTTCGGTGGCAACAGCTGGCACACGCCCTACGGACCTATCTGTCTGCATGAGCAGTATATTGGACAAATGGGAATAGCGATTAACGATCCGGATTACATTGATGGATATAAGGATTGTCTGGATTATTACCGCGATAATGCCATTCAGCCGGATGGCAGGGTGCTTTCAAGATGGGCCTATACCGACGAAGATGCGATGAAAGGGACAGCCACCCCAAAAGGGTTTTATGAAGCACAGTGGGGATATTTGCTGGATTCAAATCCCGACTTTGTTACAAATGTTTCGGATCTTTACAATCAAAGCGGTGATTTAAGCTGGGTCAGAAAATTCAAGCAACCTTGCGAAAAAGCACTCGAATACCTGTTAAAAAGAGATTCCAACGGCAACCACCTGGTTGAAATGAAGACCAACAGCGAGTCTGAAAAAAGAGGCAGCGACTGGATCGATATCATTTGGGCATCCTATGAAAATGCCTTTGTAAATGCCAAACTCTATTATGCACTCACTTTATGGTCAGGTATTGAGAAGCAACTTGGAGATAAAGAAAAGGCAAACTATTATTCAACCTATGCATCCGAACTGAAAACCAGTTTCAACAAACCGACCCAATCAGGTGGATTCTGGGATGAGAAAAACAACTGGTATGTTTATTGGCTGGACAAAGACAAATCGGTTCATGGCAACAACCTGGTGATACCTGTAAATTTCATGGCGATCACCTACGGCATTTGTGATGATGAGCAACGAAAGAAAGCCATTTTGGATAAGGTTGAAGAACAGATGCAAAAGGAAAAACTGTTCGCCTGGCCGTTGTGCATGTATTCGTATGCGAAAGGTGAAGGAAACGACTGGCAATTTCCATTCCCCAATTACGAAAACGGAGATATCTTCCTGTCTTGGGGCGCAATCGGAGTTGAAGCCTATGCCTCCTATCAACCGGAACTGGCTTTGAAATACGTTGAAAATATCCTTAAGCAGTACGAAAAAGACGGTCTGGCATTCCAGCGCTATGGCCGGGTTAAGCAGGATGGATTGGGAGACGACATACTTTCAGGTAACAGTCTGGCTATTATCGGGCTGTACAAATCTATCTATGGGATCAATCCCATGTATAACAGGATGTACCTCAATCCCCACATCCCTGATAAACTTTCGGGTACAACATTGAATTATAAATTCAGGGGAGACAAACTGGCAATCAGCCTGGATAAAGGGCTTTATTCTGTTTCGAATGCTCAGTTTAAGCTGACCTCGACAAATAATTTCGGATTCAATGGAGGTAAGAACCAACTGGAATATTTCAATTCTTCCAATAATGACTATTCCCTTAAATTACAACTTACTAAGACGGGAAACCTTTCAGTTGAAATTATCAAATGGAGTGACAAAGAATGTGTTTGGAATCAGACGGCATCTTCCAATTCAGGGAAGGTAACCTATTCGGTATGCAAATTAAAGGCTGATAATCAATACGTGATTAAAGTTAATTGTCAAATCTACAAGACCCTGAAAAGCGACAAAGAGGGTCGCTTGGAATTTGATGTTACTCCGAAAACCGATTCAGCAGCGATCAGCATTCAATTATTGACCGAGTAAATTTATGGTAGTCATGAATTCTGGGGAATGCACACTTAAATTTAACCCATATTGCAGCTATCCGTCCATAACAAACTGATTATTTGATTTTTCATTTTCAAAAATTTCCTTAGGGTGCCACACGGATTTTGTTCTTGGCAAAGGGGCTGGATTGTATCTGAGCTTTGTGCAAATTTCCTTTACCTGCTCATTTGGTTCGCTGGATTGCCTTATCTGTATTGTTTCGCCCTTGATGTTCTCCAAAGTTGTTGTAACACTTTTTTGCGCGTTCATGATTGGCTGTGGTAACGCAACTCATTCAAAACATTCGGAAATCAATATTTCATTTGTAGGAACGTAGGATCGTAGGAAACGTAGGAACAAGAGCAACCATATGAACCACAGCAACTTAGTAACTACTGAAAAATTACAGAAACACTGAAACCGCATGAATCATAGATATTTAGCAATCGTAGGAATATCGTAGGAACCGTAGGAAAATCGTAGGAACTTTTAATCCGTAGTAACTGTAAGAACTTAGCATTCAAAAAAAACATGTAGGAACGCAGTAACAATATGAACTACAGTAACATATTAACCGTTTGACAATTGCAGGAACCGGTGATAACCGTATAATTTTGGATACTTAGTAACTATAAGAACTTAGGAACCGTAGGAAGATAGGAAAACCGCAGGACCAGTCGTATCTATTTAAAATGTAGGTAATTATAAATAGAAATGTCATTCTTTTTCATTCCATTTCCTACGTTCCTACGTTTCCTACGCCCTATATTTGAATATTACAAAAATTAATGGTAAATAATGATTTAGTCATTACCTCCGTGTTTGACTGAATTGAATCTATTGAACTTTAGTGGCGTAGAATAAAATATCAACTCAATGACGTTTGACACGGGTAAATGGATTACATAATAATTGCGCCCGGCTATTAGTGACTGGTGACTGGCAAACTCGTTTTCTAAAGAATGCTTGACTATCCAAATTATTAAAGGATCATTGTTAAGAAGTTAGAAATATCATGGCAGACTTAGTCTGCAAAAAGCCCATTGCTCATTGCACAATTTATTTGAAGGCAGTTTACAAAATTTACCCACACGATTCGTCATAGAGCCAAAGAAATATATCCGTATGGATAAATTTATTCTTTTTGGAGCAAAATTCTTATTTGCATCAAGTTCAATTCCCCAAACCTACAAAATCCTGACTATACCAAATTTGTGAATGTATTTATTGGAAACGGGGCACTGGACGCCAACAGTTTATAATGCATTTCTTTTCCAGGTACCCGCATGCCCTTTGGCCTGGTTCAACTGAGACCTGACACACGGGAATACCCCGACGATCCTTGCAGCAGATACGATTACAAATATTCAACGATCCTTGGGTTTAGTCATACTCATTTAAATGGAACGGGTTGTCCCGATATGTATGATTTTCTATTTATGCCATGCTGCGGCGATAAAAAATGTCGAGCTGGCAACGATGATGGGATGACAAAAGGCTTCCGTTCCAACTATCGTCATTCGACCGAAAAGGCCCATGAGGTATGTGGGTGCGAACGATCCGCAGAGCGAGCGTAAAAGGTTAGATGACTGGATCGGGTGCCAGAAAATTTGGGTAGATCAGGGGCTAAGAGATATTTACTTTTTTGTGCATCAAAATGTTGAGAAGGAATCACCTTTGCTTTCGGCTTATTTTATTGAAAGGATGAACAAGGGATTTGGGCTAGCTCGACAGCTTCTGAAATTACTTTAGAGTCGCGATGTTTTAACAAATCTTTATTTGAAAAAATAGCAGTTTTGTGCTAAAAAACAATTTTTGTAATTTGATTTTTGATTCTTAATAATATTAGTTTTGCATTAGAACTAACAAACTGGGATTGAAAGATATTTTGTTGATAGAAGGACTTGTACGGAGGGACAAAGGTATATTTGATTATATTTTTAACTATTACTACTCATCTCTTTGTGCTTTTGCGATGCAATACCTGCATAACCGTGATGCGGTTGAAGATATTGTGCAGGATTTTTTTGTTTCAGTGTGGCTGGAAGCTCCACGCATGCAAATTAGTACCTCTTTGAAATCATATCTTTTTGCCGGAGTAAAAAACCGGTGTCTCGATTCTCAAAAACACAATAAAGTCACCGAAAAATACAAAGCCTTTATACTCTTTGCCGCCGAAAATGAAGATAATTCGTTTGATCACTATTTTGCTGAGTCCGAATTGCGGCAGGCCATTGAAAAGAGTATGACAAAACTACCCCCGCGCTGTCGCGAAATTTTTGAATTAAGCCGACTCAACGGATTGTCAAATCAGGAAATTTCGGACAAATTGGGAATTTCGAAACGCACCGTAGAATTGCAAATCAGTAATTCACTGAAAATCCTCCGGAAAGAGCTTGTCGAATTTCTGCCAATGTGGTTGATTGTGTGGCTGATAGGATAATAAGGAGGGAGAAAAGGAGAAGAGGGGAATGTGTAGATACATATACCCTGAAGGGGTAAAATCTAAATAACCCCCGGGTAAGGAGGGACAGCTTGTCCCGTTTTTTCGGGAACGCAACCCGGGGTAGGCAAAGAACTACAGATAAAGGCGCATCTACAAAGGTCAATTGAAACAAAACTGTTGTATGCGCCGCAAATAGAAACTACGGATATGATTAACGATTATAATTGACAGTGTAAAAGTAAATGCTGTATTAAAACAAAATCTGCAAACAAAATTCAGAACGAGTCAGACGAATGGCGATGGGGAGATTGCCGCGCTTCGCTCGCAATGACAGGCGAAGGGGCGAGAGGGTCTTCAGACTTCGGTCTTCCGACTTCTACCAACGATTCAAAAATATTTAATTTCCACATATGTGTGCCAGTGTCTTTAGTCGTCTAAATACTGAACAGACCTCATGCACAGGCATTTTTCTAATTATTAATATAGAAGATGAAAAATAGTTTTAGTAGAGTAGAAGAGTTATTGCCCGGATATTTATCAGGTGAACTGACTGATAAAGACCGGGCAATGATCGATGATTGGAGAAGTGAATCGCCCGAAAACGAAGCGATTTACCTCGATAGTCTGAAAGCGTGGGAAGCAATGATTTTGTTGAAGGAGATGGAGGAGTTCAACTCCTTTGAAGCATTAAGAAAAGTCACTACAAAATTATCGCTGACGCAATCGCCTAAATGGTGGATACAGCTTCAGCGGGTAGCCGCCATATTAATGCTCCCTCTACTCATATATTCTGGTTACATGACCATCCAAAATCAGACAAGTAACAATTCCCAAACACTGGTGATGATGCAAACAATCTCCTCGCGGCAGGGGATGGTCACTCAATTTGCGCTTGCAGATGGGACAAAGGTCTGGCTGAACTCCGGTTCTGAACTTCAATTTCCCATCCGGTTTACGGGAGACAAACGGGAAGTGATACTGAAAGGAGAAGCTTTTTTCGAAGTTACAAAGAATGAGAAACAGCCTTTTCGTGTAAATGCGAACGAGTTAAAAGTGGAAGTTTTAGGCACCTCTTTTAATGTGGTCAGTTTTGACAATGACACGCAATCAGAGGTGGTCCTGGTCACAGGCAAAGTGGCACTCTCTTCCGAAAAAGGGCAAATCGTAAAAGATTTCGGCAATATAATTCCCGGACAAAGGGCTATTTATGAAAAAGAGAATCAAAAAGTCGTTACCCGGGAGGTAGATGTAGCAAAGTACATCGCGTGGCGCGATGGTAACCTGATCTTCCGTGACGATTCGATGGAAGATGTGGTTAAGCGGTTGAGCCGCTGGTTTAATGTTGAGATTACGATCAATGATCCTGAAATAAAAAATTACATTTATAAAGCAACTTTCCGCAACGAAAACCTTGTGCAGGTATTGAATTTATTGAAACTATCTGCCCCGATTGACTACCGGATTACTGATCGGAAAGCGCTTGCAAATGGAGATTTTACCAAACAAAAAGTTTACCTGATGAAGAAGAAGAGTTAAAAAATATCGGGGAAGATGTTGGCTACACCTGCCCCGACACGTACTGGTAATCTTTTTTCGAGGAAAGATTGCCTGGATAAATAGTAATAACTAAAATCATTTCAAAAGTATGAAAAAAAAGTTCCGTTTAATGCGGGGATGTGAAAAAAATGTGCACCTCCGAAAAATCTGGATGATTATGAAACTAACGACGTTTCTGTTCTTCCTTGCCATCACACAGGTAGTGGCATCCGAAGCGTATTCCCAAACGACTAAAATGACCCTGCAACTCAAAGATGTGGAAGTTAAACAAGTGCTCAGTCGCATCGAAGAGAAAAGTGAGTTCTTCTTCCTTTACAACAGCAAACTCGTGGATGTCAGCCGTAAAGTAAGCGTTGATGCGAAAGATGAAAGAATTGATGAAATCCTGAACAACCTTTTTCAGGAAACCGGCGTGGTCTACACAGTAGTGGATCGTCAGATTGTGCTGACCAACAAAGCCGATCAGGCTGGGTTTATAAGTCAGGGCGGTCAGCAGCAGGGCAAAAAAGTAACCGGCAAAGTCACCGACTCAAACGGCGGTTCACTCCCAGGTGTTTCTGTTGTTGTAAAAGGGACAACAACCGGGGTTATCACCGATAACAATGGTTCATACGCTCTCTCCAATATTCCTGAAAATGCAACTTTGCAGTTTTCTTTTGTTGGGATGAAATCACAGGAAATTAAGGTTGGAAAAAGTAATACAATTAATGTAACCCTGGAAGAAGAATCTATTGGAATAGAAGAAGTTGTAGCTGTTGGATATGGAACACAACGAAAAAAGGATCTAACCGGATCGGTAGCCTCTATATCAAGCAAAGAGTTAAAGAACTTACCCATAGTTTCGGTCGAAAGTGCCATGCAAGGCAAGATGCCAGGAGTATTGATCCAGCAGTCATCAGGACAACCAGGTGCAGGTATTGTTATGCGTATCAGGGGATCCAGTTCTATTGCCGGAGGCAATAATCCATTGTTTGTAATTGATGGTATCCCTCAATTCAACGCCGACGTAAATGCGAATAGCACCAATGGCTTGGCAGCGCTTAACCCCAACGATGTTGAATCGATTGAGATATTAAAGGACGCTTCCGCGACAGCAATCTATGGTTCGAGAGCTGCCAATGGTGTGGTAATGGTCACTACAAAAAAAGGAAAGTCAGGCGAGCCAGCAATCACTTATTCGGGGTACATTGGTCTTTCACAGGTTAGAAACCAACTTGACCTGATGTCGGGAGACGAATATATTTCATACGTAAAAAAAGTTGCGACCAATTCTGGTATAGCTATCCCAGCCGAGTTAGAAACTGTGCCTCACACCAATACCGATTGGCAAGGTTTAGTTTTTAGAGACGCCATTCAACAAAACCATTCGTTGAGCCTTTCTGGTGGTTCGGGTAAAACCACCTATTATACCTCATTGGATTATCTCGGTATAGAAGGAGTAGTAAAAAACTCATCATATAAAAGAGGTTCGTTGCGATTAAACCTGAATACAGAGCTGAACGACCGGGTAACCTTGCAATCGTATTTCTATGGTTCAAAGGGTACTAAGAAAGGTTTTTCACCTGCTGATGGAAGTCCAACACAACAAAATGGAAAATCGGGTGTGGGTTCAATATTGTTGGCAACGCCCTCAGCTGCTATTTATAACCCAGATGGCTCTTATGCCAGTCCCCGGATTTATTCTTTCAATAGCATTGATATGGAGAATCCAATTAATTATATCAAATCAGCGTTGGATGAAACCAACACCACGCGTGTTCAGGGAGTTTTCGACCTGAAAGTTAAATTGATTAAAGACCTGAATTATACCGCAAGAATGGGTGCGGTAACCGAGGATCGCAGAAGTGATATTTACCTACCTACCTCATTAACCGCGGTTACTTCAGGTAAGGGAATTGGAACACTGACACAATACAACTCTTTTGATGTATTAACCGAACATTTTGTGGATTACACGTTCAATCCGATAAAAAATTTAAAAGTGAACGCAATGGCAGGGGTGTCCTACCAAAGCCAGAAATATAAGACCATTTATTTATGGGGTTCAGGCTATTTGTCTGATAACCTACAAAACTACAATTTCTCTTCAGCGGCAAGTGTTTCAAAACCGGTCACTGATATTATTACCAACACCATTGTATCTGCATTCGGGAGGTTAAACCTGAATTACATAGACAAATACCTCTTAACGGCCTCAATAAGGGGTGATGGGGCTTCGGTCTTCAGTAAAAATAAAAAATACGGAAATTTCCCATCAATGGCATTTGCATGGAAGGTAAGTGAGGAAGGCTTCATTCAGGACAATCTTCCAAGTGTTACAGTAATGAAACTAAGGGCAAGCTGGGGACTCACAGGTAACCCTGCCATTGCACCTTATCAATCACTTTCTATTGCAAATACAGTAAATACGAGCCAGGGAGGAGGTACCAGTCTGGTGGTTGGCTTATCACCATCGCTACCGAATGACAATCTTTCGTGGGAAACGACAGAACAAACGAACTTTGGACTTGATTTGGGATTTTTCAAAAACAGGCTGAGAGCTTCTATTGATTGGTACAACAAAGAAACCAAAGACTTGCTTGCTACTGTTACCTTGCCACCTTCATCAGGGTATTCAAGCATCATCGATAACGTTGGAAAAGTTAGGAACAGGGGAATGGAATTTACCCTGGGTGCTACCCTTATTGATAAAACAGACCTGAAATGGGATTTCGATGCCAACTTGTCGTTAAACCGGAGTAAAGTATTACAAACCAGAAACAATACCGATATTTTCACTTCCTATAATTCAATTGTACGGGTTGGCGAGCCTTTGGGGTCGTTCTATACCCTCAAATTTACCGGATTTGATGCCCAAGGGAAACAAACCTGGCTCGATGTAAACAAGGATGGTAAAATTGATGCCAACGACAATATGGTTATTGGAGGCGCCCAGCCCAAATTTATTTATGGGTTTAACACTTCGGTAAGCTACAAAAGATGGACTTTAACAGCAGCAATACAAGGCGTGGCTGGGGTAAGGGTGAACAACTTATTTATGACATTTCTTACTTCTAATGGATATGCTTTCAATCACTTAGCCAATGCCGAAAAATATATGCCAAATCCGAGCACAAAGGATGTGGACAGAATGTCGGATTTATACATTGAAGATGCTTCCTACTGCCGCTTGAAAAATGTAAGGCTAAACTATAATTTCCCAATGAAAGGAAAAACCTTTATTCACGGATTGAATTTCTATATCAGCGGAACAAATTTGCTTACGATTACAAATTATAGCGGATACGATCCTGAGGTTAGCTCATTTGGAGGGTCAAATTCCTCACAGGGTGTAGATTATGCGGCATATCCAGGCGTCAAAACGTATACTTTTGGTGTAAATGCTAATTTCTAATTCTAAAAAAATGAATAAAATGAAAAAACAAATTACATATGCCATCGTGCTGGCGACAATACTCTCCCTTGTTTTCGCTGGTTGCAGTAAGCAATTGGAAGAAAACCCGGTTGCGCAATTTACCATCTCAAGCCTTAATGCCAATACATTAAATGCCTTGGTAACCGGCGCTTACGAACCGCTGGCCCGAAGCCGCGGAAGATTGTGGGAAAGCCGACTTACGGTTGAACTTGAAAGCATGAGCGAATATGCTTTTACTGAACCTGGCGATGTCCTTATCAATACTTATGTGTCGCTGAATACAAAAGTTGCCAACTCAGGTTTTGATCCAATATGGACTACTTTTTATCAGGCAATTGGCCGTTCCAACTTGTTGCTGAAAGCAATTGAAGATGATAAAGTGATGACAGATGCATCAAAGCAGGTAGCAAAAGGCGAAGCGCTCTTTATCCGTTCGTTATGTTATTTTTGGGTGGTGAGGACCTGGGGGCCGGTACCATTACGACTGACTCCAATTTCAGGATCAGCGGATGTTAATTTAGCAGTTTCAGATATAAATGCAATCTATACGCAAATCATTGCTGATCTTAAATTGGCTGAAACTTATCTTCCTGAAAAAGTTACGGCTGCCAATGCCGGAAGGGCAACAGCTGGTGCCGCTAAAATGATGCTGGCCGATATTTACCTCAACTTAAAAGATTATACCAACGCTAAAGCCAAAGCAAAAGAAGTCATTGACAATAAATCGGCTTACGGTTACGACCTGGTAAGCAGTTTGGAAACCTTATATTCACCAACTGCCGCCACAAACAGTGAAGATATTTTCTCGATCAAATTTGATCAGATTGCAGGTTTCGGATTTTTCGTTCCAGCATATGCTGCTGAATCAAGGGCAAAAGACGCCGGACTAGCTGCCAGAGGTTTGTTTGTTCTTGGAACAAGAAAGACTGTACCGCTAATTGCAGGTTGGGACACACAAGATTTAAGGCGTGACTTTAATCTTTACAATATGGTGACTATAGGTGGAAAAAAAGTTCCTGCCATCCTTACACATGGAAACGATTATTTTTGGGGTAAATACAAAGACCCCAATGCAGCCGATGAAGTAGGCGCCGGAAATGATTTTTACCTTTACCGGTATGCTGAAGCCTTGATGATTTTTGCTGAAGCTGAAAACCAACTCAATGGACCAACAGCCGACGCATACAATGCAATTAACCAAGTGAGAAGAAGAGGATATGGAGTTCCAACAACTACAGCCTCTGCATTGGCCGATTTGCCAGCCGGCTTAACCAAAACAGCATTTGATGATTTGGTTTTCAGGGAAAGAGGATATGAATTTTTCTTTGAAGTTAAACGCTGGTTCGATATGGAACGTACCGGAAGAACTGCTGCTTATACTGCTGCTGCCGGGAAAGCAGTTCCTACGGAACATTATTACCAGATTCCTGATGTTGAAAAGCAGAACAATACAGCGATTAAGTAAGAATTGGATTTTTAAGTAATAAACCCATTTCATTACTGTGTTGCATTTGTGTCGAAATGGCCACAATTTTAAAGGAGGCTGGCCGGGATAACCGGACAGCTTCCTTTATGTGTTAAAAACGATTTTTAAATATTAGGTTATGTATTGTACTTCAAAAATGAAATTGCTTGTAGTGTTGATAATTTTGGCTGTTGCTTTCGGTTGTAGCCAAAAAATAAAGACTGCTAAGGAAACTCCCGAATACGATGTGCGTTGGACTAACCAGATTTATCCTGCCATGCAGGAGGCTCCGGTTGGCGGCGGCTTCCAAATGGAAGGTTACTGGGTGTGGTGTGGGTCGGTCATCAAGGGCGATGATGGTAAATTCCACATGTTTGCATCACGCTGGCCAAAGAAACTTCCGTTTCATCCGGGATGGATGGTAGCTTCCGAAGTGGTTCATGCTGTATCTGAAAAACCGGAAGGTCCCTACCAGTTTAATGATGTTGCATTGCCGGCACGTGGCGCCGAGTTCTGGGACGGGCGATCAACCCACAATCCGCGGATCACAAAGTATAAAGACACCTATTACATTTTTTACATGGGCTCAACCCATCCGTTCGACGAAATTACCAAGCCCGATACGCTAACGTTGAAATCGCCTTACTGCACGGTTGCTCGTTCCAATAAACGGATTGGCCTGGCATGGTCGAAGAATATCAATGGCCCGTGGACCCGGATGGAAAAACCAATCCTTGAAACAAAGCCCGAAACTTTCTATAGTTTCCTTACCTCAAATCCATCGCCATGGATCAATGAAGACGGGAGTGTTGTGCTGATGTTCAAATCCAGAAAATACAAACAGGGATTTCCTTTCCTAAGCTCCATGATGATTGGTATTGCCACTGCTCCCAAGGTGGAAGGTCCATATACGGTAGCAGGTAATGAGCCCATTTTTGGAGAGAGTAAGATCGGCGAAATTGAAGATCCCTTTTTATGGCGCGACGAATCGGGTTATCATCTGATTGCTAAGGATCAGCAAGGCAAAATAACCGGAGAATTTCAATCGGGAATACTGGCCCATTCAAAAGACGCCATTCATTGGCAGCTTGATAAATCTCCGCTGGCCTATTCCCGGAAGCTTAAATGGAATGACGGTACGACCCAAACCATGGGTCAATTAGAACGGCCATTTATCCTTTTTCAGGAAGGAAAACCAACCCACCTGTTTTTTGCAACCATGGATGGCGCTGGAGGTGGAGGATTTAACAACTCAACCAGATCATGGAACATGGTTATCCCACTGAAAATCAATAAATAAAAGTGATAGATTTGATTTTTGCTCACACAAAAAATAATAATAAAAATGAACCGTAAAAGCCTGATAACTATTTTGATATTTGTAATAACGTCAACTTTATTGCATGCCCAATCGTTCAGAGACCGTATTCTTCCAACAGAAGAAAACTTTGGCTTTTCCCAAAAAGATTATTGGGTTTGGTGCGGCTCGCCAATCAAAGGCGACGATGGCAAGTACCATTTATTTGCATCGCGTTGGCCCAAAAGTATTGGTTTTAACCACTGGCTCACCAATTCGGAGATTGTACATGCCGTATCAGACAAACCTGAAGGGCCATACACATTTTCAGATGTAGCGCTTGCACCCCGTGGGGCTGGCGACGCCTACTGGGATGGAAAGATGACACATAACCCGGCCATCAGAAAATCTGGTGACACCTATTTGCTTTATTATACCGGTACGACATATAAAGGTGATATGCCAGACAAAGATCATCAGATTAACGATCAATCTCCATTAAAAATCGAAGCACATCATAACGAACGTATCGGCTTGGCCACCTCCAAGTCGCTCTATGGACCCTGGGAGAGACGTGATAAACCAATTCTCGATGCGGTTCCAAATTCGTGGGAGCAATACCTGGTTGCAAACCCTTCGCCCTTTGTTTTTGACGATGGCCGTGTAATGCTTTACTACAAAGGCGTTGAACGGTTAAAAAAACATGCCATCAGCGTGGCATTTGCCGATCATTGGTCGGGCCCATACAAACGGATTTCGGACAAGCCGCTTGATGTGGGTGTTGGCGCAGAAGATCCAACAATCTGGTTCGAGAATGGGATGTTCCATGCGTTGATGCTTGATTACGAGCGAAAATATTCGAATAAAGAAATCTACTACGCCAAATCCAAAGATGGACTCAAATGGGAAGTAGAAGCCAATCCTGTGGCCATAACACAAAGCATTCTTCTTAAAAACGGAACAACAGTAAAACGTGGAGCCACCGAACGCCCTGCTGTTCTGATTGAAAATGGTGTGGCAACCAACGTTTTTTTTGCTACAGAAAATGCAGAAAACACCCAATCCTGGAATATGTGCCTGCCACTACGAAAAATTGATGAATGTACCGACAAGACCAGGTGGTTCAAAGAAGCAGGTTTTGGCTTGTTTATCCATTGGGGGTTATACTCAATTCCAGCGGGAATCTGGCATAACAAACCAATTGGCGATGTGCGGTATATTAATCCTATTGTCGAACACATCATGTGGCTAGGAAAAATTCCTTTAAATGAATATTCAAAACTCGCGGACTCCTTCAATCCAACGAAATTTAACGCCGACAGTATTGTGATGATGGCTAAGAATTCCGGGATGAAATACATTGCGTTTACTACCAAGCATCACGATGGTTTTGCCATGTACGACAGCAAAGTTTCCGACTATAATATCGTAAAAGCGACCCCGTACAAAAAAGACCCGCTCAAAGCGCTTGCTGAAGCTTGTAAAAGAGAAAACATCAAACTTTGCCTGTATTACTCATTGGGGCGCGACTGGGAAAACCCCAACGCAATGGCCCGCGAACCAAGAAGGAACATCTGGGATTTTCCGGATACAACCAAACTGTCAAACGACAAGTATCTCGAAGAAAAAGTAAAGCCGCAGTTGAAAGAATTGCTAACCAATTATGGCGATATTGCCATGATTTGGTTTGATACGCCTGAACTAACCCCATTGAAACAAAGTATATCTCTGGAACTGTTTATCAAACAAATCCAGCCAAACTGTATCATAAACACACGTGTCGGGAATAATGTGGGGGATGTTGAAGAAATGTCGGACAACCAAATTCCTGAAACAGCCAATACGAAACCGTGGGAATGCCCTGCTACCATGGCCGAAAGCTGGGGATACAGTGTGCTTGACACCAAAGAATACTGGAAGTCGTCGGATGAGATGATTCAGAAATTGGTTGAAATACGTTCCAAAGGCGGAAATTACCTGCTAAATATCGGCCCCGACGCTAAAGGTTCAGTCCCTGCGCTGGCAAAAGAGCGTTTAACTGACATTTCAAAGTGGATGGCAGTTAATTCCGAAGCTATTTACAATACGACTACTATTTCAAATAGTATCTACAATTGCTATCTGACGCAAAACAAAACGCACATTTTCATTTTTGTCAGAGACAATAAACAGCCAAATATATTGCTGTACATCGATCCAAAAGCCGTTAAAGGGGTTGTTCTTTTAACCTCCGGGGGAGAAATACCATTGAAATACAAACCAACTTCAGGAAATGGAATAAGCATTGATTTACCAGGCAAGCTACCCTTTTCATCCTTGTCGGTTATAAAGATTGAGAAGAAAAATATACAGAAAGACAAGCTATTGATAGCCGATTAAATCAGTCATTTCAATTGTTGAGAAGATAAGAAAGAAGTATACAAATACTCGATTTTCCCTATTAATAGGCTATTAGTTTCCACCTTCTTTGATGGAGGAGTCTAAAAGCAATAGGTGGATTGAAAATTATTTATTTATCGCCAAATAGAAAAAATGAAAATTATAAAACTATGCGTTGCATTGTTGATATGCTTGTTAGCTGTTAACTTCATTTATGCTCAGGATTGGGGGTTGGGGCCTTTTATGAAAACCAAAGAAAACCCCATTGTTAGCGCTGATTCGTTGTACACTTTTTTCTGTCCGGTCAAAAAGGCAATGGTGAAGTGGCAGAAAGCAGATGTGTTTAATCCTGCGGCCATTGTAAAAGACGATAAGGTTTACCTTCTTACCCGCTGCGAAGATAACCCTAAGGCACATTTGGGGGGAAGGACTTCACGTATTGGAATTAGCGTAAGCGAGGATGGTATTAATTTTAAAAAGTTTCCAGAGCCGATATTATTCCCTGCTGAAGACGAATTCAAACAATACGATTACCCCGGAGGTTGCGAAGACCCGCGTATTGTCGAGACCGAAGATGGAATGTATGTTGTAGCTTATACCAGTTGGAATTATAAAGTTCCCAGGTTATCTATCGCTTTTTCAAAAGACTTATTTCATTGGGAAAAGAAAGGTCCGGCGTTTGCCAAGGCTCAGGAGGGCAAATTTCTCAATAGCTCTACCAAATCGGGTTCTATGATTACCAAAATGAAAGATGGCAGGCCTGTTGTTGCTAAAATTAATGGAAAGTATTGGATGTACTGGGGCGAACACTTTGTTAACCTTGCCTGGTCCGAGAATTTGTATGACTGGTATCCGGCGATTGATGATATGGGTAATTTGAAAAAAACAATTGCCCCGCGAGCCGGGATGTTCGATAGTCGCCTTACTGAATGTGGCCCCCCGGCTTTATTGATGGACAAAGGAGTTCTTCTGATTTACAATGGCAAAAATGCGGAAGACTCTACAGCAAGTCCTCTGCTGCCAAAAGGAACATATTCTGTAGGTCAGGTTTTGTTCGATGCTAATGACCTAGAAACGGTTATGGAAAGAACCGATACCTGTGTCCTTAAACCCACTCTTCCTCACGAATTAACCGGACAATATGCTGCTGGAACTACATTTTCAGAAGGTTTGGTGTTCTTCAAAAATAAGTGGTTTTTGTATTACGGAACTGCCGATTCGTTTGTGGGATTGGCTGTTACTAAGTAAGAGTAATGTTTTAAAAAATATAAAATGCGAAAAGAAAATAGATTAAAGTATTTATTCATTGTAATCTTCTTTTTTGCAATGTCAATATTTATTTTCTCAAACAAACAATTCAGATAAACTCGTTTTTGGCCCGTACCACGCCGAAGCCATTGGCAATGGACCCGGTCACAAAGGCTCGTTCAATGGGCTTCCTCCCACCGAGCCAAACGAATCGTGGACGGTTTGTGCCTGGGTAAAATCTCATGAAGCATATTCGGCATCGGCATTGGTTGTCGGCTTTGGCGATGGGCTCGATTTTGAAGAAAACCCGCAAACGTATTTCGATTGGGCTTCAGGAATCTTACCCACTCAAAATAATATGCATACTCCTTCAAATGGTACTGCAGTTTCCAGCGCTTTCGATCAAGTAAAGATTACCTGGAACGATATCAGCAATGATACTGGATATGTTATTGAACGGTACGATAATTTCCAATTTGTTGAAATTGGTTCGACCGATGCAAACGCTACCGTATTTACAGACAAAGAATTAGCAGGCAGCACATTATACATCTACCGTATTTCAGGAAAGAATAACATTGGAAAATCGCTTCCCTCGGTTACAACCTCTGCCTTAACTTTGCCCACTCCGGGAACATAGAGTGGAACGGCAACTCAAATTCCGGGAAAATTGGAAGTGGAAGATTCTGACATTGGGCAGGCTGGCATTAAAATGTATGAGGACATTGCCAAAGCTACTGCCGCACACAAAATGCTGATTGATTTTCATGTGGCAACCAAACCAACCGGATTGTCGCGAACTTACCCGAATGTAATCAATTACGAAGCGGTTGCCGGAAACGAGTGGAACAAATTGAGCGACGATAAAGTAACGGTTGCCCATCGGGTGATGCTGCCGTTCACACGAGGCTTGCAAGGTCCTATGGATTTTACTCCGGGCGGTATGCGTAATGTGCAGTCTGGTCACAGTTTAAGAATGACAATGCCAGAAGTACATGGTTCTCGTTGCAGCGAAATGGCCATGTTTGTGATTTACAACGAACCGTTGAAAATGCTGTGCGATGCTCCATCTGTTTATGAGCGCGAACCTGAAATCACCGGATTTATTTCCAAAATACCAACCGTATGGGACGACACCAAAGTGCTTGAAGCCAAATTTGGCGAATACATTGTCGAAGCCCGCCAGACCGGTAAAAACTGGTATGTGGCCGGAATGAATGGAGAAAAGACCCGGGAAGTAAACCTCGACTTTTCGTTTTTGGGCGAAGGATCGTTTACAGCTCAAATCCTGAAAGACGGCCCCAACGCCGAACGTGTGGGAACTGATTATCTTTTCGAAACAGTCCAGGTAACAAAAGACTCGAAACTGACCTTGAAAATGGTGAACGGTGGAGGGTTTGTGATTTGTATTAAGTAAAAATTACATTTATGAGAATTTAAGGGTTACCTAAAATTTTTCAGATCGGGAAATCAGATCTGAATCGGAACCTAAAAATTTTTAGATCGCCTGCCGTAGGTGTTTGGATGATAACCATTATTTTTCGGATGGAAAGTTCATTATTCCTGATGCTGAAATAAGAATTTAGGCCATCTGTCGAATACAATCAGCATATTTATTGTATTTTTGTCGTATTAATTCGACATAAATATGGAAATCTTATTTGAATTTCAGGAAAACCTTTTACGGCCGGTAAAGAATGATTTCCGAAGATACTTGCATAACCAGATTAACTGGAAACAAAGGATGATCGGGATTAAAGGCCCTCGCGGTGCAGGAAAAACTACGCTGATGCTACAGCATTTAAAATATGACCTTGGATTGCCGCCAGAAGCATTATATATCACTGCTGACCATACATGGTTTTATAACCATACCTTATTGGATACAGCGAATGATTGGTATAAGCAAGGAGGAAAAATACTGTTTATCGACGAAGTCCACAAATGCCCAAACTGGTCAGTCGAATTAAAGAACATTTATGATGGATTGCCCGAAATGCAGGTCGTTTTTTCAGCATCTTCGGCATTGGATATTTACCAGGGCGAAGCCGATCTGAGCAGGAGGGTTGTGAGTTATTTGCTGGCAGGGCTTTCTTTCCGGGAATATTTAATATTTACCAATAGGCCAATTTTTGATGCATTCAGAATTGAGGATATCAGCAATAACCACAGAAGCCTGAGCCGGATGATCACTGAAGATTTTCGTCCGCTACCTGCATTCCGTAAATATTTAGAATTTGGCTATTTGCCAATTATTGCTGAAGGGGAAGATACCTATCTGATGAAATTGAACCAGGTGATCAATACCATTGTGGATACCGATCTGGCTTATATCGCTTCTTATAATTCAGGTACAGCAATCAAGGTTAAAAAGTTGTTAGGCGTAATAGCCGAATCTGTTCCCTTTAAACCTAATATAGCTGCACTTGCCAGAAAACTTGATTTGAGCCGTGACAGTGTTTATCAATATATCTACCAATTACAAGATGCACGGTTGCTTAACACCCTAAGTTCGGAAGGGAAAGGGGTATCTACATTACAAAAACCGGACAAAATATTTTTGGAAAATGCCAACCTTGCTTTTGCTCTAAAAGAAAAGCCAGATATTGGGAATATCAGGGAGACATTTGTTTTGAACCAGTTACTCAATGCAGGGTTAAAGGTCAATTCACAGGGGGAAGGTGATTTTGCCATTGATGGATTAACAATCGAGGTCGGAGGCAAAGGCAAAAATACATCCCAGGTAAAGCACCTGGATAATTATTTGATTGCTGCAGATGATATTGAAACCGGAGGGGGGAACAAAGTTCCAATCTGGCTATTTGGATTTTTGTATTAAGTATTTTAAAAAATATTGATATTCAGTCGGATAGTAGAAACCCCGTTCCCCCGGATATGCCATCCGGGGTTAACAGAAGGGGTGTCTTATCCTGAAAAAGTTGACTAAAAAAAGTCAACACTATGAAAGATGAACGTATTAGAATTAAAATCTCCATCGCTGGAAAGAGGTACACTGAATCCTTCAAACGGATGGTTGTACGGGAATTTGAACAGGGATTTCTGAACAAGGATCAATTAATGACGAAGTATGGAATTGGAGGTCATTCATGTGTTTTGGAATGGTGCAGGAAATATGGTAAATTGCCTTATTCAATGCCAGAGATAGAACGCAATAACGGACGACCAATGAAAGACCCTCAAAAGCAACGAATCAAAGATTTAGAGCACCAGCTAAAGATAGAGAAACTGAAAGTGCTCGCCTACGAGAAGCTCATTTCAATAGCAGAGCAGGAGGAAGGAATCAGCATATTAAAAAAAGACGTAACCAAACAATTAGATCGCTTGCACAAAGCTATCCAAGAGAAGTAAGTATGCTTTGTGAGTTGTTTGGTTATAGCAAACAAGCGTATTATAAGGCAAAGACTCATGCCCAATGCCTGGCAGATAAAGTGAAGAAGATCAAAGATGCAGTTCTGCTTATTCGAAGGCAAATGCCACGCCTTGGAGGGAAAAAGCTTCATTATCTATTGAAAGAGGGAATTGACAGTTTTGGAGTTAGAATAGGACGGGATCAGGGCAAACGCATCTAAAATGAAAATGCATTTAATCCTCTGAATATCAACTAAAAAGCTTGTTTTTCTCATAAAATAATCGTATATTTATCTGATATTCAGATAGATAATAATGATTTGCGAAAATAGTTTTTTGTCGTATTTTTCAGAAATGAAAGATCCCCGTATTGAGAGAACCAAACGACATCTTTTCGATGACATAGTCTTTATTGCTATCGCCTCCGTGCTTAGTGGAGGTGATTCATGGAATGATATGGAAGAGTATGGAGAAATTAAAAAAGAATGGCTCAGTAGCTTCTTAGAGCTCCCCAATGGCATCCCTTCTCACGACACTTTCAATCGGTTTTTTGCTGCATTAGATGCTGAAGTATTTGAGGATTGCTTTTTAACATGGGTAAAATCAATTCATCAAAGAACACATGGTGAGGTTGTAAGCATTGATGGCAAAACAATGCGAGGCTCCAGAAATCAGGGATGCAAAACAGCTACCCATATTGTAAGTGCATGGGCAGACAAGAATGAACTTATATTAGGCCAAATTAAGGTAGAGGAAAAATCAAATGAAATAACTGCTATCCCCAAGCTGTTAGATGCTCTTTTATTAGAGGGATGTGTAATTACAATTGATGCGATGGGGTGTCAGAAAAATATTGCCAGGAAAATTGTTTCAAAAAAGGCAGATTACATTCTTTCGGTAAAAGAAAATCAGAAGGACTTGTATGAAGATATTCAAGATAGCTTTAGAATATTGCCAGCATGCGATTATTCAGAAGACCTTGATTATGGTCATGGAAGAATAGAAACAAGAAAATGTACCATCATTACAGATTTAAGCCTGGTAGAAAATGCGGATAAATGGAAGGGATTAGTCTCCATTATCAAAATGGAACGTGAACGATATTTTAAGGCAACAGCAAAAAAAGAGAACGAAACCAGTTATTATATAAGCACCTTAAACAAATCATTATCAATCGCATATGGAGTTCGAAAACATTGGGGTATAGAGAACAAAGTTCACTGGATTCTTGATGTAGCTTTCAATGAGGATATGAGTAGAAAAAGAAAAGGTAATGCCGCCCAGAACTATTCCAATTTAAATAGAATAGCATTAAACCTGTTGAAAAAAGACGATGCAAAAGTTGGAATCAAAAGTCGAAGGAAAATGGCTGGTTGGAGTAACGATTACCTATTGAAACTGATTCGCAATTAATTTAGATGCGTTTGCCCTGTAGGACGGGATAAGCTGTTTACGATATTGCGACAAGAAGGGTTGCTTATCGTCAAGCATAAGAAGTATACAGTCAAAACCAATTCAAAGCACTGGATGCGTAAATACCCCAACCGGGTCAGAGGTGTTACACTTATCAGACCGGAACAAGTTTGGGTTGCCGATATTACTTATCTAAATACGGGCAATAGTAATGGCTATCTTCACCTAATAACAGACGCTTACTCTAAACAGATAATGGGATATGAATTGTGTAATAATCTGGAAGCAACATCCACGATTAAAGCACTGCAAATGGCATTAAAGAAAAGAAAGTACGAAGATAAACCATTAATACACTATTCAGACAGAGGATTACAGTACTGTAGCAGCATATATGTAAACCTGCTCAAAAGCAAAGGTATAGAGATCAGTATGACTGAAAATGGAGACCCTTACGAGAACGCAATTGCGGAGCGTGTTAACGGAATTTTAAAGGACGAATTTGGTCTGTGTGAAAGATTTGATTGTGTAGATCAAGCAAAAATACTGACAAGTCAAAGTATTTATAATTACAATATGCTAAGACCGCATCTTAGCTGTAATATGCTTACTCCTGATAAAATGCATCAACAGGATAAAATCAAACTAAAGGTATGGTCAAAAAAATCCTCAAACATTTTAAGTGATGTTTGAGGATTTTTATCAATTTTGTTTTTCAAATAATAGTCAACCAATTTTAGGACTACACAGGGAATTTGCACTTCCACAATCAAGAATCTGAAGAGATGGCTCTGCACAAGGCTTGGCAGCGGATTGTGTTGATTAGTTGCAGACACTTTTTTTATCAGGAATTTTAAATTTCATATGTGTCTTTTATTAAACTAATCACGGGTAGATTGGAAGTTTAGTTAGATCGCCACTTTGCCCGGATTCTTGGATGAGAGGGTTTTTACTTAATAAAATACCTGAAAAGTATTTGAAATTCAGATTTGCACATGATTAATTTGTGAGTTATGACCTCCAATAATTGAGAATATTTGTGATTTGGAGTTTATACTTAATAAATGTAGTATATTTGGATTATTTGAAAAGTATAAATCATGAAAATATTAAACAGGCCTTATTATAGCAATCGCATCAGGTCTTTTGTTGGAAAAGGAATTATTAAAGTGCTTACTGGTCAGCGACGGGTAGGCAAAAGCTATCTGCTTTTGCAACTGATGAAGGAAATTAAGAGTGATAAACCGGATGCCAATATTATTTACATCAATAAGGAGCAGGAGGAATTCCGTTTTATCAGGGGTGAAGAAGAGTTATTTGCCTATCTTAAAGATAAAATTGAATCCGGGAAAGAGAATTACCTTTTTATCGATGAGATTCAGGATATCAATGGTTTTGAGCATGTTTTAAGGAGCTTGCAGTCGGCTGAAAGTTGTGATATATTCTGTACCGGCAGTAATGCAAAAATGCTGTCGAGTGAATTGTCAACTTATCTTTCAGGACGTTATATCGAATTCCGGATTCATAGTTTAAGTTACACTGAATTCCTGTATTTCCATTCATTGCCCGATGAGGATAATTCTTTAAAGCTATTTCTTACCTATGGTGGTTTGCCCTATTTGTCGCGTTTGGTACTCAATGATGAAATGGCGTTTGAATACCTGAAGAATGTTTATTCAACAATACTGCTCAAAGATGTTGTGAGTCGCGAGGGTATTCGAAATGTTGATTTTCTGGAGACTCTTGTTGATTACCTGTCAGACAATGTAGGCAATCTGTTCTCGGCAACAAATATCCATAAGTTCCTGAAATCTCAACGCATAGATATTTCAACCAGTGTAATTATCAATTATATAAAAGCACTAAGCAACGCCTATATTATCAATAAAACGAGACGACTCGATGTTCATGGTTTGAAAAAGTTTGAGGTTGGCGAGAAATATTACTTCGAGGATTTGGGACTTCGGAATTGTATGCAACGTCTTGATTTTGGACGAGACATTCATAAATTGATGGAGAATGCTGTTTATCAACATCTTCGGATATTAGGTTACGAGGTATATGTGGGTAAACTGAATAACCTTGAGATTGATTTTGTTGGTATTAGAGATGGCATTAAAGTTTATGTACAGGTTGCCTATCTGATTTTAGATGAAAAAACCCACGAAAGGGAATTTGGCAATCTTTTAAAAATTGATAATAACTTCCCTAAATATGTTGTTACAATGGACACTTTCAATAGTAGCAGCAACTACAAGGGAATACATCATATTCATTTAAGGGAATTTTTGAAGATGGAGAAATTTTAAACTATTTGGGTCACAAAAAGTACCATTCGATGAAACAGGTTCGATTTGTTTTTTTTCACCACCTTTACCCCGCTCCCCCGGATATGCCATCCAGGGGTAACAGACAGGGAATTTGCAATTCCGCACTCATGAATCTGAATAAAGGGCTTTGCAAAAACTTGGTAGTGGATAATGAGTTGTTGCTGGCACTATTTTATCAGGAATTTTAAATCTCATGCAAAGTCATTGAATAAACCAGACGCAGGATAACTTGCGATTCATTAATCAGCTTTTTAATGCATCATAAATCGCAATTAGTTCATCATTTGGTGGCTCCGATTCTGTAGCCCTGACAGGATTTGGAACCCTGTCTGGGCTGGAAGTTCACCCCACCGCCCTATCCACCAGCGCATCGGCCAGATTCAGCTGCGTAACCTGTGATTCGTTGAAACGTTTTTTAACGCATCACAAATCGTAAATAGTTCATCCACTTTGGCGACTTAGATCTCCAGCCCTGGCAGATAGTCCATACCTTTCAGGTTTAAAATCACCCCACCCACTAAATATCCCTGATAATATTTAAGAAGTCTTTCAGTTTATAGGCGTCATCAAACTTGCATCGCACATAAACCATAAAGTAACGGAAGTTATTACGGGTTTTGCTTTTCCAAAGATCACCAGGTTTGCTTTTCTGTTCTGCATCGAGGTGGTCGCCTTTGGTTTCAAGTAAATGGGTTTGGGTAATGTAAACGACGGTTTTATAAATACTTTGTCGGTTTCGGAAAAATCCTTGAATTTCTGTTCAGCAAAAATTTCACAAATTGTTGTTATTCTCTGTAACAATCTAATTTTATTCTGCGTAAATCAACTTACTAAACCCAACATATTACCTGCTATGATAGCAGATATAATAGAATAAAACAAGAGCCATCGTCCCGGTTCAGGATTGGCTGGGAAGCGTAACTCATTCAAAAATTTCGGAAATCAATATAGCATATTCCATTTGTAGGAGCGTAGGAAAGTAGGAATGTAGGAAAACTGCAGGAACTCTATGATCTATAGATACCTAGAAAATTCAGAAAAATTGCAGGAGCATTGAAACCGCATGAACCACAGGTATTTAGTAATCGTAGGAACCGTAGGAAAACCGTAGGAACTTTTAATCCGTAGTAACTATAAGAACTTAGCATTCAAAAGAAACATGTAGGAACGCAGGAACAATATGAACCACAGGTATATAGTAACCGTTTGATAATTGCAGGAACCGGGGATAACCGTAGAACTTAGGATCCGTAGTAACTATAAGAACTTAGGAACCGTAGGAAGATAGGAAAACCGCAGAACAAGTCGTATCTATTTAAAATGTAAGTAATTATAAAGGGAAATGTCATTGTTTTTCATCCCATTTCCTACGTTCCTACATTTCCTACGCCCTATATTTGAATTTTACCAAAATTAATGGTAAATAATGATTTAGTCCTTACCTCGGTGTTTGACTGAATTGAATCTATTGAACTTTTGTGGTGCATAATCAAATATCAATGGCTGAGTTTTGAGGCCTATCTCAGTTTTCAGAATCTCAAAGAACGATTGTCCTCTGTGTTGAATAATTTGGGCAACAAATACGACATTATATTTTAGCCATTGCTTACTTGCGCACGACGATAATAATATTCTATTTTCTGTTAAAGGTAGAAAGGCAGGAATAAAAAGCAAAAGCAAAAATTTCTATATTTTTCATGTTTTAAACAGGCATATTTATGAAGATTTTTGATGTTTTGGCTAAAAACAAAAGCTCCTAAATCATTAGATTAATGTTCTTTTGAGATATTTTGATTTTATTTTGGTTCCCTGATTTCATTTGATGCTAAAAAACCAAAAAACTAGTGCCCTAAATACATGCGGTAAACTTTTCAAAAGCATTTTGTCGAAGCACCCAAGCTGATTGGCTGCATAACCTGGGTGATCGACGAAATGAACGGTGGTTTTGTTTCAGAAATCACAGTTCAAGTTGACTGTTTGCCTTTCCTTTCTTATGGTCTCTTTAGCTGAAGTGTGTTTAGCGACGTTTATTCAGACTTAGTAGTTTGATCCTTATAACTTTGAAAAAGTATTTATTGTTGAACTTTTCGATATTGCTGTGGTGAAACGCCAATCTCCTTCTTAAAGTATTTACTAAAATACAACGGGTCAGAAAATCCAATTTTGTAGGCAATTTCCGAAATGTTCATCTCCGAGTTTTTAAGCAAAATAGTAGCCTCCCTGACCTTGATTTCCCGGATCAGTGTATTCACCGACCAACCAGTCACAGCCTTTAATTTTCTGTAAAGCTGCATTTTATTGGTGTTAAAATGAAGCTCAATTTTTTCATTAGTCAATTCTTCATCCGAAAGATTGGTTTTTATGAAACCAACAAGCCTGTCAACAAACGGATCGTTAAAATTCAGGTTGTCAACTTCCTCATTTGTTGATTTTTTGAACTGTAATTGCTGGTATTTTTCAATCAGTTTTTGTCGGTTTGCTAACAATGTTTTGATTTTTGCCAGCAAAATCTGTTCATTAAACGGTTTAGGAACATAATCATCTGCTCCGGTTTCCAAACCTTCTAATGTATCTTCGATTGTACTTTTGGCGCTAAGTATTATTATCGGAATGTGTTGCGTCAATTGCTCATTCTTAAGCACATTACAAAGCTCAATGCCATCCATCTCTGGCATCATCACATCGGTGATAATCAGGTCTGGAATATGTTGTAAAGCAAGTTTGGACCCGATTTTTCCGTCAGCAGCCTCTATGATTTCATATTTCAGATACAGTGACTGTTTCAGATAATACCTGATTTCGGGATTGTCTTCCACGATCAGAATTCGTATGTTATTTTTTGCTTCCGGTGCTGTTGGGGCCACGGCTGATTCATTAAATTCAATTTGCGGAATGCTGGCCCGGAAATTTGTTGAATAAGGGATCGGAATTTCGCTAACCGTGATATTATTGTTATTTTCCAGATGCTTCCTTCCAGTTTTAAACCTCATTCTGAAAAGGGTAAATTGTCCGGGAATACTTTCAACCGTTATCTCTCCCTTGTGCAGCTCAACAAGATTTTTTACAATGGATAATCCAATGCCTGAACCAATTGTATCGTGCTTCAGGAAACTTTTTGTATCTACCTGGTAGAACCGATCGAATAATTTTTCAAGTTTGTCAGACGGAACTCCTATACCATTATCATGAACAATGATCTCGCACTTATTGTCTTCAATTAATTGATATATAATGATTTTAACGATTCCATCCACTGGTGTAAATTTAAACGCATTGCTTAGCAGATTGAACATTATTTTCTCAAAGCTATCAGGGTCAAACCAGATTTGAAGTGTCTTGACATTTGACACAACGTTAAAATCAATATTTTTACTAGCAGCAGTTTCATTGAATGCTTTTTTGATTTCCTGAATGAAGGCAATAACATCATAAGGTGCCACATTCAGATGAACATTTCCGGTTTCAATTTTTCTGAAATCAAGCAGCTGGTTAATAAGATTGAATAGCCGTTGTGCATTGCTATACATGATTTCGAGGTGCTTTTTAATCTCCGGAGACGGTTCCGCTGATCGGACTAATTTTTCAAGCGGTGCCAGTATAAGGGAGAGTGGCGTACGGATTTCGTGAGAAATATTAATAAAAAATTTGATTTTCAGGTTGTTAATTTCCGCATCCTTTTCCCGCTTAATTCTTTCAACCAGAACACTATTCTTCATATTGGTTCGTGAAACCGTATATTCTCTTGTTAGATAGAGCAACCCGGCAATCATCATCGTATAGATAAGATAAGCCCACCAGGTTTTCCAAAATGGAGGAAGCACAATTAACTTGATCGAATTTCCATGAGTGTTCCAGATTCCGTCAGCATTGCAGGCTTTAACTGTAAAAGTGTATTCTCCAGGCGAGAGATTATTGTAGGATTTGAAACGCTCGCTGTAACTGAGATAAACCCAATCAGGATCGACTCCTTGAAGCTGGCACGCATATTTCACTTTTTCAACTTGCGAAGTCGTTAGTGCAGCAAACCGGAAACCTATGATCCGATGTTGGTAATTTAACGTTATTGTTTTCGTATCGGCAATATTTTCTTTAAGTAAAACTCTGCCATTTACTTCTTTATTAATTGATACTGATTGATTAAATACCTGAAAATCTGTGAATACAACTTTGAGAGTATCTTTGTTAAGTGTGATTTTTTCTGGATAAAATCGGTTGAACCCATTGTACCCTCCAAAGAATAATTCTCCATTTCTGGTTTTCAGTGTTGAATATGTTGTAAAATAGGATCCCTGGAGTCCGTTGTGAGGAGTGTAGTTTGTGATTTTATAATCCAGACCGCTTAATTTAGACATGTGTGATAATCCATTCATGCCGCATGCCCAAATTCCACCTTTCGTATCTGTCAGGATACCGGTTATTTCATTGGAAGGCATCTCATTGCGGGTATTGAATTGTTGGCGTATTTTTAGTGTCGAATCCAACATAAAGAGTCCATCCCATGTGCCTACCCATAAATTTTTGTCCTTGTCCTCACACAATGCATTAACATAGTCGGAATCCACATTTTTCGAAAATTCAGAAGGCAGAATAATCTTTCTTTCTTTCTCTTTCAAAATAATTAGTCCATTTCCAAGTGATCCGCAAATAATAGGTCCGGTACTTAACTCAATCATCATTCTCACCTTTGCTTTATTTACAAATTTACTTTCCGGATGATAAGGCTGAAATCCGTCAGATTGAAGCCGATCAATCTTGCAAAAGCTCAATCCTTCACCACTTGAACCAACATACAAATGGTCATCTTTTGTGACTAAAAGTGATAAAATATTGTCTGAAGAAATGCCTCCTTTCTTTGCTGATTTGTTATAGTTGGTAAAACGCTTTTGCCTGAGATTATAACACGAAAGCCCGTTTGTGGTACCGATCCAGATATTTCCTTCTTTGTCAGGCTCTAATGCCCTGATCGTATTGTTAATCAAGGAAGATGGATTTCCTGGAGATGAATTAATAGTTTGAAACGTTTCTTTCTCACGGTTATACACCGAAATTCCCTGACCAAAAGTTCCAATCCAAATATTTCCGTCAGAACTTTCGCAAAATGATGAAACAAAGTTATATTGCAAGCTATTGGGATTACCTGGATCTTTCTGATAATGAGCAAATAATTGCATGGTTGGATCATACTTGTTTATCCCGTCGTTGGTACCAATCCAATATACGCCGCTTTTGTCTTTTAAAATAGCTGTGATGCTGTTGTTGCTCAAGCTTCCAGGATTGTTGTACATGGACTGGAATTGAAGCGCCTTATCATTGGCCAAATCTATGATATACAATCCTCCACCCTGTGTCCCGATCCACATTGTATTTTGTTCCAGGTGAATGGTGCGTAGTGAATTACTCGTAAAATTCACTTTTTTGTTCCATGCAGACAATTCACTAAACATGACCGTTTTCGGATCAAACTGGAAAAAACCGCTGGAAAGAAGCAAATTAATTTTGCCGGACCCTTCCTGCCAGATATCCCAGATGAAATCTTCTGTTAAATTTCGACGCAATTCTGAAGGTACTTTGTATTGTCTGACCAACTTCGTTGCCAGATTATATTTTGTGAGTAAACCAAAATCACCTCCAATCCAGCAGTTTCCCTCACGATCAAAAAATAAAGATGAAACTGAACTAATTTGTGGTAAAACTTTATCGCATTTATTGGTTGACTTGTTAAAAAAATAAAGTCCGTTAGTGGGTGTTCCGATCCAAATATTTCCCTTTTTATCAGAAGTTATAACTCCCTTGTTTCCATATCGTGAACTTTCTTTCTTTTCTGATAGAAGGAAACGGTCGAAATTATCCAATTTTTTATTGTACCGGTGCAGATAATTGATTGTAAGAATCCATAACTGGTTATCTGAATCACAGAACTGTGTTAATATGGCATTGTTAGAGAGGCTGCTACTATCATCCAGTCGCTTGGTATAACGTTTGTTTTCAACGCCGTCAAAACGATTTAATCCATTATTCGTAGCCACCCACAAAAAACCGGATTTATCCTGTACAATTCCGTTAATCCTGTTGCTTGTTAATCCTTGTTCAACAGTCACTTTTTCAAATGTTAACGGAGCATTTTGAGAATATGAATTAATGCCTTCGACTAATAGTATTAAAACAAGAAGGACTTTAACAAGATTCATCATTGGTTAGTTTCATTTTCGTCGCAAACAAAAATAAACATTAATTGTGTATTTACTTAAACCATCAGGGATAATACAAACGAAAATATTTGTCAAAATGCAGCAGGAGTGACAAATGCATTTTTCTATCACTGATTTTGTGTTACAAAATTCCATATAAATGTAATATCTATCCATTGTTAAGACAAGTGGTGCGTTCTATTTTTGACCAGAAATAAACTAACAAATGATCCACTGGAAATCTGATAAAACAATCGAGTACATGCTTTATGCTTTGATATGCTTTCTGATGATAGCTTTCTTGATCATCATGCTGGTTTAAAATCAATTAGTTATACTTTAAAAAAATTAAACAATGATTAAAACAATTAACTATGCACAACCAAATTATTGAAAAACAAAACAAATTCAGATTTGCATGGCTATTTCTTGTCATGTTGATTTTGAGCGTTATCAATGTTAATGCTCAAAACATTGCAGTAACGGGTAGTGTTACTGATTCTAAAGGGGAACCATTGCCTGGTGTAACTACTGTAGTAAAGGGTACTACTACAGGTACTATTACAGATGCTAATGGTAAATTTTCGCTGGGAAAGGTTCCTGCAAACGCAACTTTGGTATTTTCGTTTGTTGGAATGCAAACTCAGGAAATTGTGGTTGGAGGTAAAACGGTCGTCAATGTTACCTTTAAAGATGATGCGATTTCCCTGGATGAAGTGGTTGCAGTGGGTTACGGAACAATGAAAAAACGGGATGTGATTGGTTCCGTATCTTCTGTTTCCGGTAAGAACCTGAAACAAGCTTCCTCTTCCTCTTTTACAACGTCCATGCAAGGACGAGCAGCCGGGGTAAATGTACGTGAGACCAGCGGAACTCCGGGATCGCCTGTAAGTATTCAGGTACGTGGTGTCAATTCAATCAACACCGGGACAGATCCATTGTGGATTATTGATGGTATGCCGGTTTATTCCGGAAGCGGATTGGGCCGTACAACAGGAACGGTTGCCCAGAATCCGATGTCTACAATCAATCCAAATGATATTGAATCTGTTGAAGTTTTAAAAGATGCAGCAGCAACTGCCATTTATGGTTCACGCGGGTCAAATGGTGTCATTATTGTTACAACGAAGAGTGGCAAAAAAGAGAAAGGCAAAGGAATTATCACATTCGATCTTTCCTCCGGGGTATCTGATCTGGTGAAGTCACCTTCATCGATGGGCCTTGCTAATACAACCGAATGGTTTCAAATTATGGATATTGCAAAGAAAAACGGTGGTCGAAGTGTTTTTGAACCGGGTGATATCTTAAATGCTAATTTCCCAACCTCAATTAGTCGTGCAGATGCTTTATTGGTGAACACAAACTGGTTTGATCAGGTGTTACGGAAAGGGAGTTTTAAAGATGCCAACTTTTCAATTACGCAAGGATTAGAAAAGGGTGCAATTTTTGCCTCTTTTAGTTACCGTACCGACAAATCGGTAAATATTGGTAACGATTTTGATCGTATAACAGGACGTATAAATGTTGATCTTGAGCCGGTTAAAAATTTCAAGGTTGGGGCTAAAATCAACCTGATGTATACAAACAATGACCGGACAAAGACTGAAAATGCTAATCCCGGAGGATCGACTGGTAATGTTGGAGGTTTTGGCTCTGCAATTATGGGTGCGCTTCCCTGGTTCCCTATTTATGACAAAAATGATCCTTCGGGTTATTGGAATCCGGGAGCCGGAAATCTTGCGACAATCGCCAGACGTGATCTTATGTTGGATAATAAAAAGACATACAGGGCTTTAGGTACTTTGTACGGCGAATACAGTCTGCCTTGGGTGAAAGGTCTTTCTGTTAGAAGTGAGTTTTCAACTGATATTATTCAGGATAATTCCACTAACTGGATCTCCGGAACAGTATTAAATTCAGGTCAGACTTATGTTTATGAAGGAGCTATTACGCGACAGTCTTATAATTACAATGCTTTTTTGAAATACGACAGAAAATTTAGCGAACTTCACAGTCTTACTGCAGTAGCCGGTACAGAATCTCAGGTTACAAGTCAATACACACGCGAAATGGAAGGACGAAATCCTGTTGGATACAACCAGGAAATGGGCAGTACCTCACCTGCGACTAAGGATATGATGCAGGGTTATTTGAATGGCGAACGCTATATAAGATCTTATTTTGGGCGTGCCAATTATCGGTTCAAAGACAAATATATGATGGGCATTAGTCTACGCAGAGATGGTTCATCTGCGTTTTCATCAGATGTAAGATGGGGTAATTTTGCGGCTCTTTCGGCTGGATGGCTGATCTCGGATGAGAAGTTCTTCGCACCTTTAAAAGCAACTGTAAATTCACTCAAACTGCGTGGAAGCTTCGGACAAACTGGAAACGAGTCAATTCCGGCGAACCGGAATCTCAATACATTAACCAACAGTGCCAGTAACAGATACGGAACGCAGGAAATAATGAGTGCCGGAACTTCGATTACGATTGGTAATAAGGGGATTACATGGGAGACCACCAACAGTTATGATACCGGGATTGATTTTGGTTTGTTTAACAATCGCATTTCAGGATCTATTGCCTATTATATGCAAAAAGTTTCCGATATGTTACTTCAGGTTTCTACACCCCCTTCGGCCGCCATTGGCAGTGTATATAGTAATGTGGGTGATATGAAAAATTGGGGCTGGGAGTTTAGTATCAATTCTATTAACCTTGCCAAAGGAAATCTGAAATGGAACACCTCCTTTAACTTCTCAACAAACAAAAATGAAATTCTTCGGCTTACACCCGAAATGGAAAGACAAAAAGGGAATGTACTCTTTGTCGGTGGTCGATTGGGATTGTATAAAATGTGCGAGTATGCAGGAATTGATCCTGAGCGTGGTGTACATATGATTTATGAAACCGACCAGGATCTTTACAATTCAACAGGAGAAATCAAAAAAACCGGAAGGTTAATACCCTTTACAGATACGAACTCGGGTTTGAATGAGATCATCTTAAAAGATAAATCAAGTATTCCAACCTATTATGGAGGACTCGATAATACCTTCAATTATAAAGGTTTTGATTTAGATATCTTTTTCACTTACTCCGGTGGTAACTACCTTTACAATTCGCGCGAAAAAGAGTGGACAGCGCCTTCGAATGGATATTGGGTTAAAAAACGTGATTTACTAACTGATTCATGGACAACGCCCGGACAGACCAATACCAAGTACCCATTATTATTTATGGAAGGATTTGCACCTGCAACGACAGCGTGGGATTTGAATGCAATTGACCCTAACACGGGACGTAAAGGATGGTGGAAAAACCCCGATATTAATAATCTGGTAGCGCCAACCGCAAAAGAGACTTACGATAAAAACGGTGCACGGTCATTGACTAAATACCTGCAAAAGGGAGACTACCTGAGGTTGAAGACATTGACATTGGGTTATAATATTCCGAAAAAAATTGCTGCTAAAATGTCGATGGAGAATCTTAAAGTCTATGTATCCGGCACAAACTTATGGACATTGACCGATTATACAGGTTTTGACCCGGAAACAGCAGCAAATCCTTCGATTCTGCCATCGGTTAAAACGTACAGTGCCGGAATCACGGTTACATTTTAATTATAATGCCAATAATAAATAAATCAATCAATTATGAGACGAAATATAAAATGTAATGCCATGCAGTTTATTAAGGGTATCGGCCTTGCAATGGTTCTGATTCTCTCTGCATGCAATAATGAGCAGTTTTTCGAACAGGATGCCCCCCCGGTGACTGAATGGAAAAAAATAGCCGATATGGAGATGGGAATCGCGAATGCATACCGTTTGACATTGGTTCAAAATGAAAGTTCTTGCTGGAATTTTATGCCTTTTGTCCATTTTGGGCAAAGCGATATTGTGAGAGAAATTAGCGTAAACGGTGGTTGGAATTCAAATGTTACCTATTCGAGAGATTTTCAGCAACGCATCGGTCAGACTGACAAATACGCAATTTGTTATTCTGTAATCCTTTATTGCAATAATATGCTCGATTTTATTGCAAAGGATCCTTTCCCGAATGCTACCGAAATTGACAAAACCAAGAACATCAGTAGAATTAAAGGTGAAGCCTTATTTTTAAGGGCATTAGCTTACTATCACTTGCTGATATGGTACACACCCGCTTTTGATCCCCAGGGGACCAACGATTCAAAATTGCTAACATTGAGAATAAATACACCAACTACAGTTGATTTAGCATTAACGAATACACCTGTAGAAACAAAACTTATTTATGATCAGGTGGTGAAGGATTTTACTGAAGCTAAATCGTTACTTCCTTTAAAATGGGAAACAGGGATGAATATTGCCTATAAGTTTGGGAGAGCGTCGAAACATGCAGCTGGAGCTTATCTTGGACGTACACTGATGCTCATGGGAAAATACAATGAAGCGCTTGCCGAATTGGACGGCGTTTTGAATGATGCTGCTCAATCACGCACATTGGAGGCAGATCCTGAAACTAATTGGGTAAATAATAATGCAACAGTGCCTTGGGCCAGCAATGAGGTAATCTGGTATGCTTTCTTTGCGGACATCAATCTTGCTACCAATTTTAGGCACAATCTTCAGTTCCATTATTTCGACAATGCTATTTTCCCAAATCCTGACGACTGGCGCGACTGGTGGATCTGGTCACTAAATACAAAAACCGTGAAACGTGTTGGTATGATGGCCGATGATAACTCAATTCCTGCCAGTTGGGCCAACGATAAACGCTCAAAACTATACCATCGTTTCGAAGGTTATGATAATTCGTTGCCATCTACAACCAAATATAACTATACCTACTTTGTAAACCGTGCTTTTGAAGGAAGGGTTGGTAAAGCAGATCCTGTATACCTATGCAAGAAATATTTCCGTGTTCCTTTGGTTGGTCAATCGAAAACTGCGGCACCACAAAACCTGCCGATTATCCGTTCTTCTGAATTGTATTTATGGAGAGCTGCGTTGAAACAGGTAACAGCTAAAGGTGGTCAGGCGGCTGATTTGAATCTGGTTCGCCAACGTGCATGGGATACCACAAAAAGCGGCGCTTTTGTTCCACTTACTGATGCTCAGGCTACCTGGGATTTAATTGATCAGGAATGGGTTAAGGAGATGGCTTTTGAAGGTGATCGTGTGATCTGGTTGCAAATGTTTAAAAAACCAATTGGTCCTGGTGACCGCACGGTGGCTGATGTTGTTGCACCCTATCCAAATTTCTTCTATCCGATTCCGCTTGCCGAAACAGATTTCAATCCGAAAAATTAATTTCAGCGTATTCAATGAGGGAGAGGTTATTCAAGCTATTGGGTATTGGGTAACCTTTCTTTCTTAAAAAACAGAACGATATTTCTATGCAAATACAAGGCATCTGGCTATTGGCAACTGGTTTTAAGTAGTCGTCTTTTTAAGGAGCAATGTGATCGTAGATTGCAGGCCGTTGCAAGCTGCCATTTGTTTCTTAGCTAAAAATAATCTGCTCAGGATAATTTGAAATCAGTTAGAAATTAGTAAATCTCAATATAAATGAAATCAGATAAACCTTCCTATTGCCTTAGCCGCAGGTCATTCGTGCACAGTTTGGGAATTGCGGTTTCTGGTTGTGTACTTATACCTTCTTCCGTATTTGGCTTTAATTTCAAAAGGTTGGTTTTAACAAATTGTACGTTGACTAATCCTACTCCTTATGATTTTAGAAATGAACTGGTGCATTTAAAAACAATTGCGTCAGGAATTAATGGATCATTTGTTGTAAAAAGAAAGGATGTTGAAATCCCATACCAGGTTGAAGAAATCAGTGGAAAAAGGCAAATTTGGATTTGTGCTGATTTTGCTCCCGGATCGAAGCAAACTTTTGAGGTTGTTGCTGGTCATCCAAAACCCTTTCCAAAAAAAGTATCACTCCTTAAAGAAGACGGGTTTTTAATCCTTAAAAATGGCAAAGTAACCGTAAAAATACCTGCTCAGTCACAAAATAATATACCAGGACCAATCGCTTCAATAAGACTGGCGAATGGCAGTTGGGCAGGAAACAGTTTCTGGAAAACGAATAAAAAACGTAAAAAATATACGGTTTCCGTTCTTGGTGACGGGACCATTTTCGCCAAACTACGGCTTCGCTACGAATTTGAAGGCAACAACAACGGCATTCCGTCATTTGCAGAAATCGATCTTATACTTGCCCCGGAATGGGAACACCTTTCTATTTTCGAACGTCACGAAATGGGCGCTGACGATTACTGGGAATTCGAAATGAGCAACGGTTGGTCACCTAACACAGGGATCAGCAAACAATTTAATAACGGTGCAGGAGGCGATTCGAACTACAAAGTACCACCCATGAATCGTGACTTACGGCCTATTCAAAATGTCAGTTTTTCGCCTGACTTATATATCAACCTGATTCCCCGCTGGAACCAACATTTTAAAGATGGCTGGGCATTTGCCGCCACAGATGGTGATCAACACCTAAGTGCCGTGGCAGTAAAAGCCAGTGTATGGAAATGGCCACACGACAATAATTTGCAATGTGTGGTAAAATCTGAAGGAGATTATGCAGGAGTTCGTTGCTCAACCTGGCGCGGACAAAGACTTTGGTGGTTGTCACCTTCGCTGAAACCAATGGAAACTTCCTATATCAGCAAAAATAGTTGGGAAAATCTGGATAAAATCAATCACGATTATATACTCGAATGGCCGGGTAAAACCTCTGAATGGTGGAGCACAAATCCGTATGATTCGGAGCAAACCAATCCAACACATACAATCAGACAAATTGGTAAAGCTGCACTGAAAAATGCCGGTCAACCTGCCGACGATACTACACTGATTCGCTTTCAAACGTTGATTCATAACGATTGTTGGGGCAGTTACTGGGATTATTTTTCGCCAGAAAATCCCAATTTCTTTACCGATTACAACCTCATTCCAATTGCATTGGCAACAAATTTGAAAGATCACCCGATGTTTGAGCATTTCAGGAAACTTGCAGAAAATAAATTCAGGGAAGATCTTTTTCATTCCATCACTTTACCCGGAGGGGCTGGCCAGGAATGCCCCGGATACAGTCATTATGGAATGTCGTTGTGGCACGAGATTGTGGAAATGGGCAAAAAACACCTTGGTTTCGATATGAAATTCATCAACGAACGACTTGAAGCATCTGAAAAGTTTTATAAAAGAATTAGTTATCCCGATGGTGAAATACGACGTGGTTCACCGGTTGGTGATTCGCATCCTGACCGGAAAAACGAAACTGGTATGTCACCCGTTGAGATAGATTCAAATGAGGTCAAAAACTGGAGAACCGAGGAATTCCCCGGATTTGGTGTTTTGTTTGCCAACCGTCCCGGAACAGAAAAAGAAACCTATTTAAGTTTCAAAAGTGGACCGAACCGTTGTCATTATCATGGCGATCAGCTTGCTTTTCACTATTGTGCAAATGGCCGTCCGTTGGTGGTTGACCATCATTGCAGTTATCATCCGCGTGCAGGGCAGGAACATATGCACAATCGCCTCGCTTTTTACACCGACGAAATGTCTTTTGCCAATATGGATGGTTACGAACGGTTACTGGCCTTTAAAACTTCCGATGAAGTGGATATTGCAGTTGGTCAGGTGGAAAGTAGCCGATTGCGAAAAGTGGAACCACTTCCGCCGGAAGCCTGGGATTCGCGATATCCACAACTTCAATTTAGCAAACCATTAATTTATCGCCGAACCGTTGTTTTGATGAAAAATGGCGATCAGGATTATTTCGTTTTCCGCGACCAATATTGGGCTGACCGACCGCTTAAAGCCGCTTATTGTCTTCATACATACGGTGAAACTCCGGCAAGAAACGGAAATAAGATAGACTTCGGGAAACTGGTTTTGTTCTGCGCTCATTCCAACTTTAGTATGAAAAACTTTGATTGGTCTCACGAAAATGGGGGTTATGAAGAAACAAATGGAATAAGGCTGGAAATATCGGGTCAGTTTGGTGAAATGATAACAGTAATGTATCCCGGGAATAATTCTCCGGAAATGAAAGAAATACCTGGTGGTGTAAAAGTTGGTGAGTATCGGATCTTATTTAGTGGGAACCAATTTGATTCAATTGATAATCCTGAAATTGTCACCATAAGCCGTTCGGGCAAAAAACAGTTGGGTTTATCCGGAAACGAAATTGATTTCAACCGTTCACAAGGTGAAATAGGACTTTTTGTACCTGATGCTGGTTATCCGTTTGGGGATATACCGGAGTGGCTGGCAAAACAAAGAACAAAAAGGCCAGATTGGGCGAAGGATGTTAATTCAGGAATTAAGAATTGTTTAATATGAGAAATATCAATATGTTGATATGCAGGATTTTGTTTTTTTCATTGCTTGGTTTTAATGGGAAAAACGGATTTGGACAAACTGCTCTAAACATAAATGAATGGCTGAAGAGCAGTCATTCAAAAGCCACGGTAAAGCTTACACAACATGATTTCAATTTCTACAATCGGCCAAAGTCATATGAAGTTTTTCAGACCGGCGAACCCGGGAAAGTCCAGGAAATGGCTTCTCCAAATGGACTTTGGCTAATGGATTATCAATTGACAGTTCCAGCTGACCGGTCAGACGCCCTGGAAGTTGAATTTCATTTCAAACTAGCCAAAGGAACTTCACCACAAACCAGCATTTCAATTGAATTTGAATTTGATAACTGGTCGAAATCCAATTTTGTACTTTTACCTGCCGCAGCGTACAATGGGAATCGTAACGAATCTCGACGGATTCGTTACTCCCCTAAATTGCTCGATCCGCGCGATATTGGGTCCGACAAGCCAATGATTATTTCAGATGTGCCGCGATTAAATATCAATGATGGACCTTCCTGCATTCAGGAACGGTCTGGCTCAATGAGTGTTCCCGCCATTGGATTTCAGTCTGATGTATTGAAAACCGGTTTTTGGTTGTTAACCCAACAGGAAACTAAGTTTGGTGATAATGGAATCAGCATAGAAGAATCGCGCGACCGGAATACTGCTATAATTAGTCTGACTGTTCCCGTTGTACGCGAAAACTTCCAATATTCAATTGCCGATAATCAGGTTGCATCGAAAGACAGGGCGCCCGATTTTAAAACTGGTGATGAGTTCACCATCAGATTCCGTTTATATCGATTTTCATCGCCGCATATTCAGGGATTGTACGACCACTTTGCAGACATCAGAAAAGATATCGTTAGCGAAACCAAATTGAAACCATTGATTCCCTTTTCCTCCTGCTTTTCGGTTCAGGAAAACAAATTCAACGAGCAAAACTGGGTAGAGGAATACGGCTATTATTCTGTAGGAATGCGTGAAAACGTTTTCCAGGACTGGCAAATTGGTTGGACAGGCGGAATGATTAGTACTTATCCTTTGCTTTTTGCAGGAAACGAAATTTCGCGTCAGCATGTTGTCCGCAATTTCGACTGGCTTTTCCCCAACGGAATCAGTCCTTCCGGATTCTTCTGGGATTCGGGCGAAAAAGGTACGAAATGGTATGGTGGTGATTCGCGTAAACCTACTTCAGTAAACTGGCACCTCGTGCGTAAAAGCGGTGATGCTTTGTATTACATTGTCAAACAGTTTATGCTGATGAAGCAAAAAGGGATTCCTGTTAAATCCGAATGGGAAAAGGGAACTCAAACGGTAGCCGGCACATTCGTGAAGCTCTGGAACAAACGGGAACAATTCGGACAATTCGTTGATAGCAATACCGGCGATGTAGCAGTGGGTGGTTCAACCAGTGGAGCCATCGTTCCGGCAGCATTGGTTCTGGCAGCCAAATACTTTAACAATCCTGAATACCAAAGGGTGGCAGAAGCTTCAGCGGAAAAATATTACAACAATTTCATAAAAGAAGGAATAACATGTGGCGGACCTGGTGATGCTATGCAGAATCCCGACAGCGAATCATCGTATGCCATGCTCGAATCATTTATGCTGCTTTACGAATCCACCCTCGACAAGAAATGGTTACACCGGGCAGAAGAAATGGCCAATCAGTTTTCAAGCTGGGTGATGTCGTACGATTACAAATTCCCCGAATCTTCTACGTTAGGAAAATTGAGTGTTCAAACTACCGGGATGGTATTTGCTAACACCCAAAACAAGCATGGAGCTCCCGGAATCTGTACCCATTCGGGCATCGCTTTGTGGCGCCTGTATCGGGCGACAGGGAATAAACGATATATGGAATTACTCCGTGATATTGCCAGGGTACTACCGCAATACTTGTCGCATCCGCTTAGGCCAATCGATAAAATGAAAATGGGTTGGATGTCGGAACGGGTGAGTACCACCGACTGGTTGGAAGGAATCGGAGAATTGATGTATGGTTCCACCTGGGCCGAAACTTCGCTGATGCTCTCTTACATAGAATTACCGGGAATCTATGTTCAGACCGACAAATCTTATTTGTGTGTGATTGACAATGTAGACGCTCAAATCATTCGTGATAATGCGAAATCGCTGACCTTAAAAATAACCAATCCGACGAAGGCCAAAGCTGATATTAAGCTTTTTGTAGAGTCGTCAGCACAAGCCACTTTTTCGCTTGGTGAAAATGCCCTTTTGAATTGCAGGATCATTAGCCTGAATCCGAATGAAACCCTTGAAATAAATCTAAAGAAATAAATTAATGATACAATCCATGAAGAATAACTTCCTTATTATCGCATTAATCTTGTGCTCTTTTTTCAGAGTTCAGGCACAGCCTAATGTCAGCGAAATATCCGATCCATTGGCCGTTGCTAAACTAATCGGCGATAAACTGATTCGTGATACGCCATTTAGCTATCGGCTAACTTTACAGGTAAATAATTCCACATTAAACGGTTTGCAATTTGTCGATTTTGGTCGCACATTTGGACTTGAAAAACCTGCAATAGCTTATGCCTACACCCAACTGACCTCAAGTGTTGACGCCGAAATTGCTTTGCAAACAGCCCACAACGACGGTTGTAAAATATGGATAAACGGCGGGTTGGTTTATGAAAAGCATGGAAGGAATAAGCTTAACCTTCGATTTGAAGAGCGAAGTGTTGCAATGGATAATCAGTTTACAGTAAAACTGAAAAAAGGAGCAAATAGCTTGTTAATTAAATCAGAAACCTATGGGAATGAATGGGCTGTCTATTTTCAGCCCCCCAGCACAAAAGGCGCAGTCGTTGCACAATCGGTAAGTGAACCTGAAATTGGGCTGAAATCAGTTCCCAACATCGATCAGAAAATTGCAGATCTAACTAACTGGCTGGTGATTGGTCCATTTGCCAATCCTGAAGGTAAAGGAATCGAAACCATTTATGCGCCGGAGAAGGAAATCGTTTTCGGTAAAATGTATGTGGGTGCTATTGCTCCGATCACCTGGACGATTCCGAAAATTGAAATACTGGGCGACTTCATTGACCCGCTTCCCTGGGGAACCAATTACACCTGGAATTACCACAATGGAGGTCTTGCCTGGGCCATGCAGCAATTAGCAGAAGTTAGCGGAGAAGTTAAATACAATCAGTATGCCACCAATTTCTGCAACTTTCAAATCCACGGAGCTCCGTTTGTCAATTACCAGGTAAAAACACTGAGGGCTTTAAACTCGGCCAACAATGGTTTTTTGTTTTCACCATTGCTCGATTTTACCCTTGCCCCGGCACTTCCTTTCATTTACAAACTCCGAAAGGAACCCTCGTTTGAAAACCGTGAATTGTTTGAAAAATACATCGACCGGATGATGAAATATGCCAAAGACGAGCAGGTTCGTTTTCCTGGTTCAAACATATTCACCCGGTTAACACCCGAAAAGTACACCACTTGGGTCGACGACATGTTCATGGGAATTCCTTTCCTTGTTCAGGCGGCACAATATGCGTCAACTCAGGAGGAGCGGAAACGGTTTCTCGATGATGCTGCCAATCAGGCTGTCCGGTTCAATGAACAGGTATGGGACAAGGACGCCCGATTATATATGCACGCCAAATATTCTGAGAAAAATGTCAAACTTCCGCATTGGTCACGTGCCAATGGCTGGGGAATATGGGCGATGACCGAAGTCTTGCTTGTCCTTCCGAAGAACCATCCAAATTATAAATCCATTCTCGAATATTACCGGAAACATGTTGATGCCTTGGTTGCCCTTCAAAACAAAAACGGCTTTTGGCTTCAGGTTTTAGATCGACCTGATTCGCGGGAAGAAGTCTCCGGAACAGCTATCTTTACCATGGCCATTGCCCGTGGAATCTCAAACGGATGGCTGGGTGAGAAAAAATATAAACCATATGCATTGAAAGGTTGGGAAGCATTGAAAACACAGATCGAACCCAACGGAACCGTCCACAACATCTGTTACGGGACAATGTGTTCGGAAGATGTGAATTATTACCTTGAAAGACCTTTTTATGACAATGACACGCACGGACTGTTTGCGGTGCTGTTTGCTGGAATTGAAGTGAGTAATATGAACAAAAAATTGAAAAAATGATCAAATACATCAGCCTCGTTATTTTGCTGTTCATTGCAAACTCAGTGACAGCCCAACAGAAAAACACAATTCTGCTACCAGTAAGACTTTCCGATCAGGAAATAGCCGTGGTTTTAAAAGACATCGAAAAAACGGATGCCAAATACGATCCGGAAGTTCATCTGGTACGGTCAATACAATCGGTGCATTATCACTCCGACGTAAAAGAAGAAACCAAGATTCACAGCACCATGGCTTCGCTAAATTATGCCGTTGCCTTGCTTGATTCGCGCAAACCTGAATTCAGGGAGCGAGCTTTTGAGGTGCTGCGCGCTGCGATTGCACTTCAGGATCAAATTCCCAGTTCAAAAACCTGCGGTGTTTGGCCATACTCACTCGAAGAACCGCTGACAACCAAGAAAACACCTGCCGACCGAAACTGGGCCGATTTCTGCGCGGTTCCAATCATCAGCATCATCAACAATCACAATGATATTTTGCCTCCTGATCTGAAAGAGAAAGCCAAAAATGCGCTTCTGCTGGCGGCAAAAGAAATACGAATGCGGGATGTAAGACCTGATTATACCAACATTTCGCTGATGGGATTGTATGTTTGCTACATGACTGCCGATATGTACAATGATGCTGATTTGATGTTGTATGCCCGTCGTCGCCTTAAGTCGTTTTACGATTGTACCCTTTTGAACAAAGGATTTATTGAATACAATAGTCCGAACTATTTTAAATTGTCGCTCGACGAAGTGCTTAGGTTAAAAGAACATGTTATCAATCAGGAAGATCATGCCATGCTGGATTCAATTTACAATACAGGGTGGAGCATTGTTGCCCACCATTACCATCAGCAATCGGCACAATGGGCAGGGCCTCACGGACGCTGCTATAGCGTTTTATTGAGCCCGGCGACTTACAGTTGGTTATACGCTTCCTCAGGTGGAAAAATCAATCCGCAAACGACAGAATCGTTTTCAAAAGAAGGGAATCCAATTCTAAAACACCAGATTCCTGCTAATCAGATGCCGTTTTTTATCACACCCAAAATGCCCCGTATGGAAATCGACACCTTTATTCGTGGCGGTCAGCGCATAGAACTTAATCCAATGGTCTCTTATCAGGAAAGCGACAAAGGGGTATGGATCAAAACAAAAGAGATAATTGGCAAATCATATTTCACCAAAGACTTTGTTTTATCGTCGGCAAACCAGTCGTGCCTCTGGAATCAGCGCCGGCCACTGATTGCCTACTGGGGAACCGAGCAGAAGCCGGTTTCGATGCAGATCAGGTTTCTGCACAACATGTACGATTACGCTTCGGCTAATATTTTCTGTTCGCAAGATTCAACCAATGTATTGGGGGCCATCAACTTCACCACCAACGGCGGAGACCGGCATGTCACCATCGATGTGATTAAAGATGCGACCATTAAAGCCACTGATCTTCGGTTGAGGTTCGAATTTACGGGAGATTTAAGCTGCATCAACTTCGCATCCACAGATACAAAAAACAGAGTGGTCAATGGCAACTCAGGCAAGGTAAATTTCAGGATTGAACTTCCTGTTGTGAAATTTGGAGATTACAGCGGTACACTGACAACTGGCGGCGATAATAAAAACAAGTGGATTGATTTTGTAATTTATTCCGGCGCTGAAAAAGAGTTCAATTTTGAGAAGATTCAGAAAGCCATCATTGGATTTTTAGTTACATTGAAAAATGGACCAATAGCTCCTGCGGAAAAAGTTGCTATCAGTCAGTCCGGAGACCAGATGGAATTGACTTTCAAAAACCTAAAAGTTATAGCACAAACGAAACCCTATGCTGAAAGAGTTTCGCTCGTTTTAAAATAGGGCCAAAGTAAATAAAGCTATTAATCCTATCAAGGTCAAAAATTATGAATCTTAATTTGTTATTTTCCAGTTTGATTTGTCTGTTTCTGTTTTCATGTTCGAAATCCGGTTATCGCGACGAGCATATTCAGTACCAAACGGTGCAGCTGTCTCCTGACGAGAAAAAAATCGTTATGGAATCACTCAAAGGAATGCACGAAAAGTATGATCCGGAGATGAAAATGCTTACCTCAAAGCTGAACGGATACAACTACCACACAGACGCCTCGGTCGGAGTGTTTCACCAGGTCCGTATCTCGTTTTCGTATGCCGTTCTGCTGTTGGATCTTGGTGACCAACAATACACCCAACGAGCATTTGATGTGATCGAAAAGACCATCACCTTGCAGGATCAGGATACCATCTCCAAATCGTGCGGTGTTTGGCCTTATTACATGGAAGAACCACTGGCAACCAAGAAATCACCGATCGACTTTAACTGGGCTGACTTCAACGCGGTTAGTTTGCTGGATGTCTGGATGGGACATCAAAACCAAATTCCTTCAGAACTGAAACCCAAAATTAAAAATGCCTTGATTCTGGCGGCAAAATCCATTCAGAAAAGGAATATAGGACCTGGTTATACCAACATCGCCATCATGGGAACATATGTCACCTACATGGTTTCCCATTTGTTCGATCTGCCTGAGTTAAAAACCTATGCTCAGAACAGGCTGAAAACCTTTTACGATTATACGCTCGACAAAGGCGGGTTTACCGAATACAACAGCCCGACCTATACCATCGTCGCGCTGGATGAACTGTTCCGTATGAAAAGTCATATCATCGAATCTGTAGCCAAACAACAAATTGATTCGTTGTACGCTGTTGGATGGCAAACAATTGCAAGGCATTACCATCAGCCAAGCGGTCAGTGGGCAGGGCCTCACAGCCGTTCGTACAGTACCTTTGTAAAACCCACATTTTATTCAATCCTGAAAGAAGCTTCAAAGGGAAGAATTGATATCGGAATTGAAGAAAAACGAAGTGATGTGAAAATCAAACACCAGATTCCGGAATACCTGATGCAATATTTTCTTTCGCCTGAATATCCGCGAATTGAAAAAGATGTGTTTGAAAAGCTGGAGCCACAAACAACCGGAACCTGCTATCTGGCCAAGAACTATGCACTTTCAACAGCCAACCGATCAAGCCTGTGGAATCAGCGACGTCCGTTCCTTGTTTATTGGGGAACATCGCAATCTCCGAAATATCTACAGGTCAGGTTTTTGCACGATAATTACGATTTTAGTTCGGCCACAATGTTCTGTCAGCAGAATGGAAATAAGGTACTGGCAGGTATTAATTTTGTCTCTAACGGTGGCGACAAACACATCAGCATCGATCGTCTGAAAGATGGTAAATTCAAGGCCAAAGACCTTCGATTGCGTTTCGAATTTGGAAATATTACTGATGACAAAGTACTTTCAAACCCGGTATCAGCCAATGAACCTTTCAATTTCGTTATTGATCAGATGCAATTTTCCTTTCAGTTGTATTCCGCAGAATTTAATGGTCTGAAAGGCCATTGGGAAAAAGGTGGCGATGGAAAAAACAGCTGGCTTGATTTTGTATTTTATTCAGGAACGGAAACTGAATTCGATCTGACCAAAATCACCCGGGCTGTCTGTGGATTTACCTTTTCGGTTGATCCGGTTGGTCAAAACCCTGTGATGAAAAAGGCAAATACTTCAGAAAAAATTGGTGTATTGAAAGTTGAATGGAACGAAATGGAACTCGAAATTCCGGTTAAACCGCAGGCTCCATCAAATACATTTATCTAACAAATTAAGCTATGAAAAATTATCTTAGAATTATCCCTATTGTCATCCTGTTACTGGTTGCTTCCCTGAGTAGCCAAAGTCAGCTCCAAAAGTCGAAGAAAAATGAAATAAAGCATCATATTCTACTACGGTCATCGTGGCAGACTGTAAATATTGGTGACATTGCCCATTCTCCCGGGGTTTTGGCATTGTGCGAAAAATATCTGCCCGACGTTGAAGTCCGGCTATGGGCGAGCAATGTGGGTGATGGAGTAAAAGAGATGATTCAACGACGTTTTCCAAACTTACAAATCATTTTGAGTTCAGATACCCTTGCATTAAAGAAAGCCTTTGCTGAATGTGATTTTCTTTTGCACGGTTCCGGCCCTTATTTGGTCGCCGATAAAGATGTTGACCGATGGATCAAGGAAACCGGAAAACCTTTCGGCGTTTATGGAATTACATTGTCTGAAGCCCCGGCAGATATTGTCAGGATTCTGAATCAGGCAAAGTTCGTATTCTTCCGCGATACTGTTTCGCTCGAACTGGCAAAAAGCAAAGGTATTAAAGCACCAATTATGGAATTTGGCCCCGATGGAGCTTTCGGCTGCGACTTACGAAACGATGCGGCAGCACTGAAATTCATGGCTGAAACTGGTCTTGAAGAGGGAAAGTTTATGTGCGTAATCCCCAAATACCGCCGTACCCCATACTGGGAAATCCCCAGCAAGAATGCATCTTATAACGAAGCAACTGATAAACGGAATCAGGAAATGAAGGGACACGACCTGAAACCTTATCGGGATGCGATCATAGCCCTTGTTCGCGAAACACCTATGAAAGTATTGATTTGCCCTGAAGATATGACGCAGGTCAAATTAGGTAAGGAAATGCTTTACGATCCACTGCCCGAAGATGTGAAGAAGAAGGTCGTTTGGAGGAACCGTTTTTGGCTTACCGACGAAGCCTTGAGTGTTTACGTGCGCTCGGCTGGCTATTTTGGACTGGAACAGCATTCACCCATCATGTGTATCGGGAATGGAATTCCTGCACTGCTTGGGCGTTTTGACGAACAGACCAGCAAAGGTTATATGTGGATTAACATTGGCCTAGGCGACTGGCTTTTCGACAGCGACATACCAGATCAGATGGACCGGTTGACTTCGACAGTCATGTCGCTGGCGAAAGATCCGAAAACTGCACGCCGGAAGACCATGAAAGCCAAAGAATTGGTTGAAAAAAGACAAGCTGAAACGATGCAAATTGTAAGGAATTGCCTTAACACTGGAAAATAGATTAAAATGAACAACCGAATTACGAGAATATTGAGAGCGAACTCTTTAATCACTATTCTGTTTTTTTTGCAGTTAACATTTTTGACTGAATTTCAGCTTTCAGGCGCCAGCAAATTAAAATCAGCTGGGTATTCAGTTCCTGAAATTTTGGGTACCGGAACAATCGAAGACCGCAAAGAAATGGGTGGAGCCTACTTTCCACTTCAAATTGTGACCATCCAGACAGATTCCCCTGAAAGTGTACTCGTTCTGAAATGGAAAAATGTAACTAAAAAATCATTGGGGAAAGCTCCCAGGTTGCGTCTTACCACGGCTTCTGGCTTACGTTCCTGGCAATATCTGGATATAACTTTGCCAGGTGGTGAACTTTTAGGTTCAATGGATATTTGCATGACCACTTCCTACCAGGTATTTGAACTGATCCTTCCGACCAATAAGATAGATGCCGTTTTGAAATCAGGTGTGGAAGTCAGGTCTAGAGGCAAAGGCGAACCTGTCAGCTTTTTTGTTCCGGGCAGTGAAGTGTCCGATGCTTTGTGCCCGCATTTGCTGATTCCCGGCACCTTGTCACCCCGCGAAGAGTTCCTGAGCCGTTTTGTTTCCAAAGCCGGAATCGACAGTTACGGCTGGCAGGGCGGATGTGTACTCGATGGTGTGGCTGCTTTGGCTTCCAGAGCTAAAAATCCGGAACCGTATCAAAAAGCGCTTGAGAATTTGCTCAATCTGTATTTTCCCAAGGGAGTGCCGCTTCACACTTATGCCAGTATTGAAAACACATCCTGTGTGGCTCAGTTGGCAAACAGTCAGCCTCATCATCCTGAAGTTGAAAATGCCCTGGCCTTCTGGAAAAGTCGCGAAAATGAACAGGGTGAAGTGGTCGATAACAAACAGGTAGCTGCCGAAGGAAACTATACCGTTTCGTGGCCATTAGCAGTTATTTCCAAACAATTGATCCGGCCAGATTTGGCAGAGAAGGCCGTTCAGGGACTTCGGTTTCGCACCATATACCTGATTGACGAACAAGGTGATCAATGGCTTCGCTACAGATTCGACATGAATCCGTTGCGTACCTACAAACATTGGTCGCGAGGCAATGCCTGGTATTTTCTGGGGATGGCAAAAACCATGGATGTGTTGCCTGAAGTTCCTGCCGATTTAATCGATGAATTTCAACGTGCAGCAAAACACCTTGTAAATTTGCAGGATAACGAAGGCATGTGGCACATGTTTGCCTGCGAACCTGAAACGGCTCCCGAATCGTCCGGAACTGCTGGAATTGCTACAGCAATGGCCATTGGTGTTCGCCATGGCTGGCTTGGGAAAGAATATGAGCAAATTGCCCGCAAAGCCTTAAAAGCTCTTGAAAACCGACTGACACCCGATGGCTTCTTGACTTGCGTGGCACATTGCAACCGGCCCGAAGGTGGTGAAAAATTCCAGCGGGAAACAAAAGGATCAATCCTGAAATTTGGGATGGGCTTTTATGCGCAATTGCTGGCTGAATTGGAACCACCCAAATAAGAACACGAATTCAAAAATCACTCAAGCAAATGTCGCTGGAAGAGTAGGTTTTTCAATTACCGGAATCACAGTTACAGTTGACAGTGGATTCCTTTCTTATGATCTAATTATCTGGAATATGATTAGCAAATTTATTCAGACTTTGTAGTTTGTTACTTTTTTTGAGTTAGAAGAGAGGTATTTGCTTAACCCAACTTGCAGCTATCCTGATAAAAAAAATTGGTTTTCAATGAATTGACAATCCACCAGTTCAGATTTGTGTACTACAGATTTTCGCTTAATGTATGGTGCGTATTTATATTTTA
>Ga0118677_10000519_pt2 | contig 73093 bp, 74 predicted proteins | sample AliMusrvi5mmetaG_FD_86154 | JGI IMG/M metagenome (GOLD analysis project Ga0118677, IMG submission 86154) | reverse complement strand
ATTTTATGATTTTTGCGTGAGAACGTTATGACTTCAGGATTGGAACGAGGCCATGCTGGCGTTTAAAAATCTTGCAAGGCTTTCTCCGAATTCCCGCTTAGCGGCGCTGGAATATCCTTTTCCGAGCGAAGAAATAAGCTTCGGGACTGTGGTGATCTTTTTCAGCCGGTATACATTGGCCCCGCAGAAAGCAAAACCCTGGGAAAGGTGCCCTCGTTGCGCGTTCACCAAGGCAAGAAAAATGCAATACGGACTCGAGAGATAGTCGCAGGTTTTGACACAATGGCAATAACATTTGAATGGTTTCTTTCTGCCCGCTCGAACGTCGTCGATGAAACTATTGTTTATTGCCCTTCCGGGCATTCCCACAGGGCTCTTGATGATAGTGATATCCTCTTTTCGTGCATTAAGGTAGGCCTCTTTGAAACCGGGTGCTGCGTCGCATTCTTCGGTTGCAACGAACCGCGTGGCTATCTGTACTCCGCTCGCGCCAAGCCTTATAAACTTATAGATGTCGGCTCCGGTGAAAATACCTCCCCCGGCGATGACCGGGATAGGCCTTTCCGCTATGGGTACGAAGGCCTGCACTTCTTGAATTACCGCTGGAACGAGTTTTTCAAGTCGGTTCTCAGGCGATTCGATCTCGTCCGGTTTGAAACCAAGATGCCCGCCTGCCAGGGGGCCTTCTACAACAAATCCGTCTGGTAAATAGCCGAAATCCTCAAGCCATTTTTTGCAGATTATTCTTGCAGCTCTGGCCGAAGAAACGATGGGAACCAGGCGAGTCGGACCTTTCAAATCGATCAGCCCCGGCAACCCTAGCGGCAAGCCGGCGCCCGAAAAGATGATGTCGATGCCTTCGTCGGCAGCTGCTTTGACCATTTCTGCATAGTCGGAGAGAGCCACCATGAGGTTGACGCCAAGGACTCCCTTGGTTTTTTGTCGAGCTTTTTTGATCTCTTTGCCTAGGGCTCGGCGGGAGGCCGCATCGTAATTCTTGGCGAAATCGGGTTCGAACATACCGATTCCAGCCGCCCCTATAACGCCAACGCCGCCGGCGCTGGCAACAGCAGAGGCCAGTCCCGAAAGCGAAATGCCCACGGCCATCCCGCCTTGGATAATCGGCACCCTGGCGACGTGCTGGCCTATTTTAAGGGCTGGCATCCTGATGAGGCCAAGCGTATCGGCGATGTCGGAATTTTCAGGAAGATTTGGCTTTGAAGATGAATCAATTGGATTAATAATCATATTACATTCAGTTTTTTAAAAGGCAACGTTTTAAGTTCAAATTGAATTGTTTGGTTTGCCGCTATGTCTAAAGATTTGAAAAAGAATGTATAATATCTTCAGGGTGGTTTCAATAATTCATTGATGTAACGTTCAGTATACCATCTGGGCAATGGCTAGTCCAATTCGATTATCCGATTTCACGAAATTACTCGTGTTTTTGAGATATCAGCTGTTTGGAAAATCAAACTATATTCAATTTGAGGGTGAAACAATTTGAGCGGGCACAAAAATCTCTCTAAATCCAGGTATATGAATGGCATTCAATGCCATAAGGCACTCTGGATTGCGATAAATGAACCTTTAAGGATTCCGAAAGTCAATGAGACTACCCAGAATATTTTTGACCAGGGGCACCTTTTAGGGGAATTGGCGCAGGCTCTGTTCCCTGATGGGATAAACGTTAACAGGCCGAGCATCAGTGAGAACCTTCGCGACACCAAATCCGCTCTTGTCCTGCGGAAACCCCTCTTCGAAGCCGGGTTTTCGGCTGCTCGTCTTTTTTGTCGCGTTGATGTCCTGAACCCGTCCCAGGGTACGAGATGGGATATTATCGAAGTTAAAAGCACTACCGAGATCCGTGACGAGCATCTTCACGATGTTGCCTTTCAGCTTCATTGCTGTTTGCTTGCAGGAATTGAGGTCGACCGTTGCAGGATCATTTATCTTGATAGGGACTACGTTAAAAATGGTGAGATTGACCCCGTCAAATTATTCAAGAGCGAAGATGTTACTGAGCGGTTGGCCGGGTTTACCAGCGGGATTGAGGAGCGCATCGACGAGATGTTGGAGATGATTGCTTCTCCTGTTTGTCCGGAAACGCCTTTGGGGCAGCATTGCAACGCGCCCTATTCCTGCGTCCTCCAGGAAGAATGCTGGGCCTTCCTGCCTGAGAATCATGTCATGACGCTTTATTATGGCAAGAAACTTGGTGAAGATCTTCTTATCCATGGAATCAAAGATATATGCGATATTCCGTCCGACGTTGCCCTTAATCCCAAACAGCAGATTCAGAAAGATTGTGTCATTTTAGGCCAGCCGCATATCGATCGGGATGCGATTCGGAAATTCTTAGACAATTTAAAGTACCCGTTGTATTTTATGGACTTTGAGACCTTTATGACGGCTATTCCTATTTACGATGGAACCAGGCCCTACCAGAGCATTCCGTTTCAATTCTCGGTTCATGAAGTTAAATCTCCTGGCGCGAAACCTGAAAACATTTCCTTTTTGGCTGAAGGTAAAAACGACCCCCGCCCTGAATTTTTATTGGCGCTTCAAAAAGCTGTTGGGAAGAGCGGAACTATTTTGGTCTATTATGAAGCCTTCGAAAAAACCCGCTTGAAAGAATTGGCAGCCGCTTTTCCATCATATGAAAGTTGGGTGAATGGGATAGCTGAAAAAATTGTTGACCTGCTGGGGCCGTTCAAGGATTTTAGTTATTACCACCCGGCGCAGGGTGGTAGTGCGTCACTTAAAAAGGTTATGCCCGCCGTGACCGGTATCAGTTATTCAGGCCTCGGGATTTCGCATGGGGACGTCGCCAGTCTCAGGTATATGCAGGCGACATTTGGCGAGACATCTGCCGGGGAAAGAAGAAAAATAAGAGAGGATCTCCTTACATATTGCGGACAGGATACCGGTGGTATGGTCAGTATTGTAGAGACCTTGATGGCCGAATCGCGGCGTTTGCTATAAGTAATTGTTGAATGGAAAATTTGATTTTACTAAATGGTGAAGTTTTGTTTACTTGAGAATAGAAACCTTACGTGAAGATTGCGGCAACGAGTTGTTAGTGAAATTTAAGAATGAAAATCTGCCTAGATCATCCATCCTCTGTCATTGTTCTCTTCCCCTGCGCTGTTTTGGCTGAATTCCTTGAAGATTTTGAGCACCTGCTCTCGGAGTTTGTCTTCTGGGACTGATATTCCCGAATTTTTTTCAACCCTGTTCAAGCGTTCTTCCAATTGCCTCTGTTCATTCAATACTAGTTTAATAGCTTCGGCTATAGGGTCTGGTAATTTGCCATGTTCAAGGTCGACCTGGGTTTTGCGGTGTTCTTCAACTATGCGGCCCGGAACGCCTACTACCGTAGCCCCGGCTGGAACGGTTCGTGTCACTACCGAACCCGCGCCGATTTTTGCGCTGTCGCCGATTGTGATGGCGCCCAGCACAATTGCCCCTGCTCCAATCACTACATTGTTCCCGATGGTCGGGTGCCGTTTGCCCTTATTGAGCGTGGTGCCGGCTAATTCTGTCCCTGCATACATAAGGACGTCATCGCCGATTTCGGATGTTTCCCCGATTACGACTCCGGCCCCGTGATCGATGAAAAAGCGCCGGCCGATTTTGGCCCCCGGATGAATTTCGATATTGGTCAAAAATCGCCCCCATTGTGAAACCATTCGTCCTGCTAATTTTATATGGTGGGTCCAAAGCCAGTGTGCAATGCGATGATTCCAGAGAGCATGCAACCCGGGGTAGCAAGTGATAACCTCCAGCCAACTGCGGGCAGCAGGATCTTTGGCAAATACATTTTGTATGTCCTCTCTCATTTCGTGTTCCTCGCTTCTCCGGGGTTAAACCACCTGAAGCATGCGCTCCACCGCGGATTTTGCCCTGAGACGGATTTCCTCCGGCACAGTGACTGCGGGTTTCATGTCTTGAAGGCACCAAAGCACTTTTTCGAGAGTGGTTCTTTTCATATTGGGACAGATGGCCTCAGGGAAAACCGGAATAAATTCCTTCCCCGGATTTTCTTGTTGTAATCTGTGAATGATTCCTGCTTCGGTTACAACAATCATTTGGTGAACTTTCGGATCTTTCGCATAACGGATCATGCCTCCGGTACTGAGCACGGCATCGGAGATTTCGTGAACCTCGGGACGACATTCAGGGTGCGCAATTACCACCGCGTCGGGATATGTGTTTTTTAAATTGAGGATGTGTTTGGGAAGGATACGGGCATGAGTTGGGCAGAAACCGGGCCAAAGATGAAGTTTCTTGCCGGTCTGCGAAGCCACCCATTGGCCAAGGTATTTGTCGGGTACGAAAATGATTTCCCTCTCGGTTAGGCTCTCCACCACCTTTATGGCATTCGCGGATGTGCAACAGATATCGCTCTCCGCTTTTACTTCCGCCGAAGAATTAACATAACAAACGACTGGTATCCCTGGAAGTTCTTTTTTCTTCGAACGCAATGTTTGCGCGTTAATCATATCTGCCATAAGGCAACCCGCATGGGGGTCTGGCAGCAAAACGGTTTTGTGTGGCGAGAGGATAAACGCAGTCTCAGCCATAAAATGAACGCCGCAGAAGACGATGACCTCATGAGTCGTCCTGGCGGCGTATTGTGACAGCTCAAGAGAATCGCCGACGAAATCAGCGATTTCCTGAATATCGTCTGGTTGGTAGTTATGCGCGAAGATTATTGCGTTATGCTTAGTTTTAAGGTTCTGAATTTCAAATTTAATGTCATGGCCGCTGTTCCGTGTCGGCGGATTAGTGGCGATGTCCTTAGCCGGTGAAAGTCTTGTATTTTTCGGTTCCGTCATAAAAAGCCTTCCAAAAAGGGTCGACGTTAGGGTGCTGTAGTGGATAAATCCGGTTGTTTTTGAGTAATACCATGCCCTTGGATTTTTCTGTAAATTCTCCTGCTATCGAAGCCAGTATGCCCTTGGAAGTGATGGCATCGACTATCTGTTGGGCGGATTTGGCGCGGCACGCGATTATCAAGGTTCCTTCACTGATTGAAGCGTAAGGGTCGATTTGGAAAAGGCCGCAAATTTCTTTAACACAATCTTCAACAACGATTTTGTCTTGATCGACGATGATCCCACAACTTGCGGCTTCAGCCACTTCAAACAGCGCTCCCCATATTCCGCATTCCGTCGCATCGTGCATGGCTGTAACGCCATTATCCCGGACTCCGCAGGACACTGCGAGTTTTGCTTCTTCAACGACTGACATTTTGGAGAATAACTTATCGGCACGGCGAGCGAATTCCTCGCCGAATTCTTTTATGATAATCCTTGGAAACATTGCAGCTAAAATTCCGCAGGCTTCAATCGCCGGTCCCTTGGTAATTATAAGGGCATCGCCGGGTCTGATGAATCTTGGACTGACATAACTTTCAAGTGATCCTACCCCCATCAGTGTGGCACCACCTACCATGGGATAGTGGCAGTTTTCATATCTTGCGGTGTGCCCCGTGACGATAGATATCCCGAGCTTACGGCATTCGTGGTGCATGGTTTCCCACATCAAGGTGAGTTGGTCCTTGGTTATTTCCATCGGGAGATTGAGGTCGATACTGAGATACCGCGGAGATAATCCCGATGTAACCGAATCGGAAGCGAGGATTTGGATGGCAAACCACGCCGCCCGTTCCCATCCATATTCGGGGACGATGAATACGGGGTCACATGTAAGTGAGACGGCTTGCCCCCCGATTTCGATAATACCCACGTCTGTTCCATGCCGTGGGCCAACGAGTATTTGGGTGCTGTCGGCGCCAAGGCGCGGGAAGATGATTTCGCTAAAGATTTCGGATGAAATCTTGCCAATCTCGGGTATCTCGGTCATTCTCGGTTCCTCCGGGAACTCTGTGAAATAAAAAAGCAGACCTCTGATTTAGGCTAAAAAGGGGATGCCTGTCAGAAAATCTGCCTTTATGGGTTACATGAACTGTCGTCTAGAGAATGTAGAAAGATGTCAGGGATGGCGGGAACCTGCCTTTGTACCCATTGCTGCAGGCAGCACATCGAGCAAAAACTGAAGCGATCAAAAGAATCTTTGTCGCGGAGGCGGGATACTATCACCCACCCGCTCAATGCATCTCCAAGCGCTTGACCGGGGGCCATTTCAACTTGCCGGCCGCAGGCATGACAGGCGCGCCATGAATCGGACATTTAGCTTCTTTCTCCCATGACAACCTGTATCCATTAATGGTAGCGCCAAATATGCTCTGTGTCAATCATATGAGACTATTGAACATTTGATATTCCGGTTGGGGCTTTTTTGAATCGGTTGGGGAGTGGATGCGAACTTGGAGGAGCGGGATGCCGAGAATGCCCTGGATAGAACGTGTACATAGGTGCGGAGGAGGCCAGAGGCAGTCTTTAAGATGGACAGATTCAGATCTGTCACAGACGATGTGAGGTGCGCCACCAGAGGGCAAGTAATTTTCGCCCTGGTAAATAGCCCAGAAGACAATGGCGGGAGAATTATCAATATAGTACGATAATACTGGTTGAAATATACTTCTGGGTCTTGTTATATTGACTTAAATAGTTAAGAATGTATCGGATAAGTGATTAAAAGGTAGGTAATATGAAACCTGAAGATAACAAAAACAACAATTTCGGTAGTCCGGCTGATGTCATGATGTTGCTTGCTCAGGAGGCTGAGGATGTAATCTCGGTGGCAGGGAAAGCTGCCAGACAGGAAGCGGACGATGAAACCGAAAAAATGCTGCGTCAGTACGAACAAAAAACGAAGCAGATTGTTCTCAAAATCCGGGAAGAAGCTCGCGCCCGGGCTGAAGATATGGCTTCTCGTTTTCGTGACGCCTTGATATTGAGAGTAGAAGAAGCATCGACCGCCTCCCTTGAAGAGGCGATTAAAAGCATTGATATTAAGGCCGAACAGATTGTCAAACACCTTCAGGAGTCTGTCAGAAAAGATACTAGGCAAGCGCTCGCAGAAGGTCTGGTTGCCGGCGATGAAACACTTAAATCGAATCGCGCGTTGAATGAACCGGACAAAATTTCACCAAAACCAGGACTGGGGATACACGAACAAACCAGTAAGGTTAGTAATGAAGCCGACACTGCTCCCAAGGCGCCTGAAGATTTTGAAAACTGGTTGATGCAGTAAACCCGGTTAAGTCATCCTTTCTACTCTAACCTGCGGGAGGATATTTTGCACATCCCTCTGTCGAGCCAGGGTTGTGCCGGGGCTCAGCACCGCCGCCGTTCCCATGGCGACGGCCAGTCTGCAAGCATCTAGGAGCGGCTCATTTTTTGCAAAGGATATTGCAAGGCCGGCTACTGCCGAATCTCCTGCCCCGACCGTGCTTAAGGTTTTCACCTGAGGTGGGGCCGCTTTCACAATTTCATTGTGGCTCGCAGCGATAAGTCCGTCCTTGCCTGTTGAGATCACTGCGATTTCGACTCCCATCTCCGTTATCTTCCTGGCAGCTGCTGCGATCTCGTTTTCCGATAACAAAGATCTGCCTAAAAGTTCTTCGGCTTCTCTTATATTTGGTTTGACCAGAAATAGGCCGGCTTTAATGCCCTCTTTGAGAAAAATGTCTGATGAGTCCAGGATTGTTTTGATTCCTTTTTTGCGTGCTTGTTTTATGATGATCGAATAAATATCGGATGGCAGACCTGGAGGAACCGAACCTCCGCACACGAGGATGTCAGGTGCAGGGATAAGTTCCCAGACTCTGTTAACTAGTTCGGTTACTTCAATCATGGAAATCTCTGGTCCCGGTGTGTTAATACGTATTTGCTCAGACGAATCAGTCAGGTTGATGATATAACAGCTGCGGGTTTCATTTGCTATAGGGATAAAGGAGTAAGGGACACCCTCCTGGGCGAGCAGCGTGGTCATTGTTACTCCCTCATGGCCGCCGGAGAACCCGAAAGCCATTGTCTCACCGCCCATTTCGTGTACCGCGCGCGAAACGTCGAGGCCCTTCCCCCCGGCATACTGGACAACTGCCCGGCTGCGGTTTGTTTCATTTATTTCGAGTCGTGTCACTGAAATATATTTGTCCAGGCAGGGGTTTAGAGTGATTGTAGCGATCACAACGGTTCTCCATAGCTCGAATGCCAGTCCTGGGTAATGTCCCCAAGGTCGTGTTCAGAAAAACCCAATTTTTTATACCATGGAGTAGCGAATTTATCTGCCGCTTCGGTTAAACGTTTCAATCTATCGGCCGCCACAGTCGTTAAAAATTTGTGCAGGGCAGAGGGATCGGTCATTCCTACTGCTTCCTGCCACACCGCCCGGCCTGCCAGAAAACCGGAAGCCCCACTGCGGCAGGCGAGTTCGACCTCTTTGAGAAAAGACTCGAAACTTGCTCCGGCACTCAGTATCACCCATGGTTTGGTCGAAGCTGTATTTAATTTTTCGCAAAAACGAAGTAACTCCCCGTCGTCCGATACGAAGCCGATGTCGGCGGGAAATTCGGCTTTGAGTACGTCTACTGGCATCGATGTCATGTCTTTAGCGGTCTGGATCACCACTTGTGGCTTGGCGCGCGCAAAGCCATCCTTTTCAGCCATTTCTTTTTCAAGCGGATAGCTGACTGGTTCTACAAGAAAAGGAATATCATGAAGTTGACACTTCGCACTGATTTCTCGGACTAGTCCGAGTTGCCTGTTTGTCACTTCGTTCAGGTCGGGCCTGTAATAAACCAGCATTTTTGCCGCCGACGCGCCCATTCCTTTGATCTTGGCGACGTCCCAACCGTTCACTAGGTTGGTTTCCCGGCTGAACCTGGTACCCTTATAACCAGTTGTTTCAAGACTGACCAACAGCCCGCAGGTCTTGGGTATTAAATTTCGGACGATACACTGTGCGGCTCCGTAAATAGGGTCTAGGAGCACAGCGCTTGCTTGGGGAGCCAATGCCTCACAAAGCTCAAGTTTGAAATCTGTCATTTTCCTGGAACAGGTATCGGGATTTTCATGATCGCAAAGTTGGCTTTCCAGAGAACCCCTGTGATCCATAGCACACATCGAGAAGATGCCTTCGGGGCCTGCAATTTGTTGAAGTCCTCGGATTTTTCCGATGCTGAGAGTATTCATTGCTGTAAAATCTATTATGAGATAATGCCAGGTGTTAATCAACCGAATTCATACGCAGGTATTGTGCATACTCGGTCATTTTTACAGTCTCCATGATTCGTGATACATTGTGATGTCACATACTGATTGCAACATATATGTCAATTAAGATTCAAAAAGCATCCAATATAGGTTTCTGCATGGGCGTTCGCCGCGCGATAGATATCATCACGTCTGCCGCAGATCAACATGGAGGGGTAGAAACTCTCGGGGCTCTTGTTCATAATCAGCAGGTCCTTAAAAAACTGGCTGATCACGGTGTTCGAATCATTGAAAATGTGTCAGATGTAAAGGGCGATACGGTATTTATCAGTGCACACGGGGTTGGTCCTAAAGTGATGGAAGAGATCGAATCTCGGGGGTTGAATGCGATTGACACTACTTGCCCGTTTGTGAAGCGCGCGCAGGTAGCCGCACGTCGGCTGGCTGAAGATGGTTTTTATACGATAGTTTTCGGAGATTTTGGGCATCCGGAAGTCAAGGGAATACTGGGGTGGGCAAATGGAAACGGTATGGCGACACTCGTTTCAGGGGATTTGAAACAGATTGAGCACCTGCCGCACAAGCTCGGCATACTTTCTCAGACCACCCAGATACCTGAATCCTTTTCAACCTTTGTTAAAGATGTTATCGATATCGGCCTTGTGAAAGATGCGGAAATAAGGGTGATTGATACCCTGTGCCATGATATCCGCCGCCGGCAGGCTGACACGCTAAATATGGCACAGAAATCGGATCTTGTTCTCGTTATCGGCGGGCGGAACAGCGCCAATACCAAACATCTTTATGAGTTGTGTTCTACTGTTGCAGATACGTACCAGATTGAGACTGCGGCCGAGATTAATCCTGGGTGGCTTGATAACAAAAATGAAATCGGGGTGACCGCAGGGGCCTCGACAGACGACGAGACCATCGACGATGTGATGACCAGGTTGCATCATATTACCGGAATATGATATACGGAATTTTCGGTACCGACATAACGAGGACTAAGTTACACTTTTTCGCTGAAGGAGCATTATGAAAAAACGCGTTTTTTCCGGTGTCCGACCTACTGGGCGCCTGCATATTGGTAATTATCTGGGTGCGGTCAAAAATTACGTCGCACTTCAGGATGAATACGAATGTGTTTATTGTATTGTAGACCTCCACGCGTTAACTACGCTCGAGGAAACAAATAGGCTGCAGTCGAACATATATGAGGCGTTGCTCGATCTGTTAGCCGCAGGACTGGATCCCGAAAAAAGCATCATATTCGTTCAGTCCCATGTGCCGGAGATAAACGAACTGTTTACCCTGCTGGGGATGGTAACGCCGCTAGGGTGGCTACTACGTGTGCCTACTTTTAAAGAGAAAGCCAGGTTGCATCCGCAAAATATCAATTATGGGCTTGTGGGGTATCCGGTTTTAATGACCTCTGACATAGTGTTATATAAGGGTGAGGTGGTTCCCGTTGGGGAGGACCAGTTGCCGCATCTCGAGCTTGCCCGCGAGATAGTCAGGAGGTTTAACGAACACTTCGGGGAGACCTTTCCTGAACCTCAGGCGAAATTAACGAATTTCCCCATGGTCATTGGACTCGATGGCAAAGACAAGATGAGTAAGTCGTTGGGTAATCACATCGAGCTGGCCGCGACCGCCGAAGAGACCACTAAAAAGATAATGTCCGCAGTGACGGACCCTGCACGTAAATTACGCACCGATGCCGGGCATCCCGAGATATGCAATATATTTAAATTGCGAAGTTATTTTGAATCTTCGGTTGCAACTGCTCTGAACAAGGATTGCCGGGCAGCCGCCATCGGATGTGTGGATTGCAAAAAAGCGCTGGCGGCGGCAATCAATGCTGATCTGGCTCCCTTGCGTGCCCGGCGTGCCGAACTTGCCGCACGTCCCGAATATGTCATGGATATTATGCAAGATGGCGCGCGGAGGGCGCAAATTATCGCAAAGCAAACACTTGCAGAAGTGAAACAAAAAATGGGATTGGTTTCGATTTAATTCAATCCACTTCAGTATTCCGGTTGGTCGAAATAAAAGAACGAGCGAGAGTTACTCTGTTCGTTCTTTATTTTTAGGCGATAATTGTTATGACCCGATGATTGAAGTGCGGGTCAGGTTTTTTTTAGTATGCATAATCTGCAGGATAGTCCTGTCATAATTAAAGAAAAAAGAAAACAGTATCGTAATCTCAAAGGCAATGCTCGGAAGATGAGCAACCCAATTGCCCCGTTCCGCTCCGAGCCCGAGAAATAAAAGGACCACCCCAAAAATCGCTGCTCCGGCAAGTCCCATCTTGGCGAGTTTTTGTTTGTTTAAGACCAATATTCCGAGTACCAGCTCGACTATTGCGAAGAGAATAACATATATAAATATATGAGACACGACAGAATCCATCCAGAAGTTTTGGAGGAAATTAGGCCAGGCAAACTCCCCTCCTTTGTTGTAAGCGGAGGGGGATGCGACCCCGAGTATCGCGTTAATTATCGCGCCGGCAATAAAGACGCATCCCCAGAAAAGCCTGATAAAATTAGCGATTTTCCTCATTATTCTTCCGAATCTTGGTAACGAATCGTTTTATCCGCACCAGCGCTTCTTCAAGTTCAGGCAAAGAAGTTGCATAACAGCATCGTACATAACCTTCGCCGCAGGCTCCGAAAGCAGTCCCGGGAACTACTGCGACCTTCTCTTCCTGAAGGAGTTTTTCAGCGAATGTCTCTGAATTCATTCCAGTGGTGGTGATATTTGGGAAAGCGTAAAAGGCGCCTTTGGGTTCGAAGCATGAAAAGCCGATATCGCGAAGGCCTTTTACAATAACCTTTCGCCTTCGGTTGTAATCAGCTACCATTTCGAGTACGTTGTCTTCACCTCCGCGCAGCGCTTCAAGTGCGGCTACCTGGGCCATCGTGGGGGCGCACATAATGGTGTACTGGTGTATTTTGGTCATGGCGGCGATGATTTCCTTGGGCCCTGCCGCATAGCCGATTCTCCAGCCGGTCATTGCATATGCTTTTGAAAATCCGCCGAGCAGGATTGTTCTTTTCTGCATGCCGGGAAGTGCTGCGAAACAAGTATGTTCGACACCATAAACCAGGCGCGAATAGATTTCGTCGGAGATGACAAGCAGATCATTGTTGCATGCCACCTCGGCCACCGAAGCCAATTTTTCCCGGGGCATCACTGCGCCGGTTGGATTGGCGGGGTATCCGGAGAGGATGGCTTTTGTGCTAGGGGTAAGCGCATTTTCGATATCGGAAGCACTGATTTCGAAGTTGTTGGCTTCGAAAGTTTGCACCATTATTGGTATCCCTCCCGAAAGAGACACGGCAGCCGGGTAAGCTACATAGCAGGGTGCGGGGATGATGACCTGGTCTCCAGGGTCTATGGTAGCTCTCATGGCAAGGTCAAGGGCTTCGCTGACTCCAACGGTGATGAGAAGTTCGGTCTCTGGGTCGTATTTCACTCCGTATTTTTGGTGCAGGTGGCTAGCAAGCTCCCTGCGTAATTCCGGAGTGCCAAGGTTCGAGGTGTACATCGTACGGCCTTGTTCGAGTGAATAGATTGCTGCTTCCCTGATATGCCATGGAGTTGTGTAATCCGGCTCCCCGACTCCAAGGGAAATTACTCCATCCATGGATGCCAGCAGATCGAAAAATTTCCTGATCCCGGAGGGCGCGATACTATGGGCCCTTTGGGAGACGGGGCTTTTACTCTTTGTTACGGTTTTGCGGCTCGTACTCATGACTGGTTCCGTTAGAGAATCACAGCCTGACGTTTGCTGTCTTCTTTGATATCGAAAATTTCGCCGTCTTCTTTATAACGTTTGAGAACAAAATGGCTGGCCGTTCCGGTCACTCCCTCTATTGGTGCGAGTTTACGGGTGACGAACTCGGCGACTTCCTGCATGGATTTTCCCTCGACCAGCACCGCGAGATCATATGTGCCAGACATCAAATATACAGTGCGGGCTTCATCGAATCGATAGATGCGCTCGGCTATCGCATCGAATCCAACTTCACGCTGCGGTGTAATTTTTACCTCAATAAGGGCCCAGACGTGTTCGTTGCCTACTTTGTCCCAGTTGACTAGTGCTTTGTATTTAACGATCGCGCGCTCGTTTTCGGCCTGCTTGATGGTTTTACCGACTTCGTCAGCCGTCAAACCAGTCATGGCGGATATCTGGGTGTGCGTCAGTTTGCCGTCTTGTTCAAGAATTTTGAGGACTTCTTTATTAAGCATTTAAGTCACCTCGCTTGGGGAAATTTGAGCCATCATTATAGCAGAAGTTTATGAGTTTTGCCGTAATCCAAACAAGCGCGATATGATTTCGATGCTGATGGTCCCCGGGGGTATAACTAATTCCACTGTCCGAGGAATGGCTTGGAGATGGGAGAGCCCACTGTTTCTAACGTTGGGCTGCGCCGATTAATTCCGCGAATTTAACATTGTTTGCGGCGACGTAACTTTCAAGGCCTTCTACGATATCTGTCGCGGCTGCAGGGTTTACCAGCGTCGCGGTGCCAACTTCAACGGCTGTGGCACCGGCCAGAATGAATTCGAGCGCATCCTGGGAGGTCATTATGCCTCCACCGCCGATCACGGGCACATCAACTGCTGAAGATACCTGGTAGACCATGTAGAGTGCGATCGGTTTGATGGCTGGCCCGGAAAGTCCCCCTGTTTTATTGCCGAGTATCGGCTTGCGCTTTTTGGTGTCGATAGCCATGCCTTTAAGTGTATTTATCAAGGATATGGCGTCTGATCCGGCACCGGCTACGGCTTTGGCGACGGCGACTATGTCGCACGCGTTCGGGGTGAGTTTGACGATTACGGGCAGGGAAGTGGCGTTTTTGACTGCGCTTGTTACACGGGCAGCAGAGTCTGGGTTAGCGCCGAACTCCATGCAACCTGAGGCGACGTTGGGGCAGCTTATGTTTATTTCTAGTCCGCTTATACCTGGCACCCCTTCAAGTGTCCGCGCCAATTCCGCGTATTCCTCGAGGCTTTCGCCAGCGATATTAACGATGACCGGGACCCGCCATCCCGCCCAAATTTTGGACTTAGTGGCTATCAGCGCCTCCACCCCCATGTTTTGCAATCCGATGGCGTTCAACATGCCGGAGGGTGTTTCGGCGATTCGTGGCTGTTTGTTGCCCTCGCGTGGAGCTAGGGTGGTTCCTTTACAGATGATAGCGCCAAGGCGCTGGATGTCACAGACCCCGCTCATCTCGTCGCCGTAGCCGAACGTTCCCGAGGCGGCGATCACGGGGTTACGGAGCAGAAGGCCACGGGGGTTATGAGGTGCGAGTTGAACGCTTAAGGCGTTTATTGTATCCAAAGTGTCATAATTATAATCTCAGGTCACGATAACGGCAAACACTGTCTGAATAATTAATTGAAGGAGGGTAAAAATGAGGTTGATAGATTCAAAGGTGCGAAGGCTTTGATTTGTTGGAATTATTTCAATTTATCTGTTGCCGATTGCATATCCGGCGGCAACGGGGCGGTGAATTCAACAATGTTCCCATTGGAAGGCAATTTGAAGCTCAAACGTCCGGCGTGCAGGGCCTGTCTCCCGATTATCTCGGATTTTGAACCGTAAATGGCATCGCCGACTATCGCGTGGCCCATGCAGGCGAAATGCACTCTGATTTGGTGTGTGCGGCCGGTTTCCGGCCGGGCTTCCACGAGCGTGTATCCAGCATAATATTTCAATACCGTGTATTGTGTCCTGGCTGGTCGCCCTGTTTCACAGACAGCCATCCTCTGGCGGTGCGCACGGTCACGACCGATAGGTGCGTCGATGATGCCGGTTTTAGGTGTCATTCCGCCTTTTAAAAGGGCGATATAAGCTTTTTTTACCGTTCGCGATTTGAACTGGTCGGAAAGGTTTTCAAGGGCGGAACGCGTTTTTGCGATGATTATCAGCCCGGAGGTGTCCTTGTCCAGACGGTGAACTATCCCCGGCCGCTCGGCATTATCTGCTTCTGGCAGGCTCGGAAGGTGTGATAGGACGGCATTGACCAGCGTGTGAGTTGGATTCCCCGGAGCGGGGTGTGTGGTCATGCCGGCGGGCTTGTTCACGACTATAAGGTCGGCATCTTCGTAGATGATATCGAGTGCAATATCTTCCGCCTGATGCCTCGCGGGTTCGGGCGGGGCTATGAAAACAGAAACGACATCTCTCTCTTTTAGCTTTAGGCTGCTTCTGGCTGGTTTGCCGTTGAGGGTGATGTTTCCGTCTTCGATAAGTTTTTGAATGAAACTGCGGGAGAGTTCCGGAAGTTTCTGTACTACGAAGAGGTCGAGCCTTGCACCCGAGTTATCTGCGGTCAGTAGAACTGGTTGAATCACCGTTTGTCTCCGTCCCATAGGCGCGGATAAGGTTGAATGCCAGCAAAATGCCTCCGACAACCAGCGATGAGTCGGCTATGTTGAAATCTGGCCACCCACCCACCTTGATAAAATCAGTCACGTGTCCAATAATAGCACGGTCTATCAGATTTCCAAGAGTGCCGCCTAGGACTAGCCCAAGGGCGAAGATGGTAGTTTTCCAGGTAAGGAAAGAAAAGCGTTTACTTAAAACCAGCGCGATGTAGAGGACGGCTAGCACGCCCAGCGAAGAAATGATGCTGAGAAGGATCCTCGAGTTCTGTAACATCCCGAAGGCTGCACCGGTATTTTCACCGTGTGTGAACCGAAAGAACCCTGTCTGTGGCCAAGAACCATTGAGGGCGATAGCATTGGAAACCCACCATTTGGTAAGCCTGTCCGCCGTCACCACGACCGCTGCGGTTAATGGGAAAATGATCGAGGTGCGATTTGCTTTATCGGGCATTTTTCTGTGCGTCATTCATACAGAGTTTGGCCGTGGGCATAGCTTCAAGCCGGGCTAGTTCTATCTGCCGGCCGCACTTTTCACATTTTCCGAATGTTCCGAGGTCAAATTTTTTAAGGGCCGATTCGATGTCTACCATCTCCTCCATCACGCGTTGTTCCTGGGCTACCATGTTCTCGAGGTCGGCGGTTTCGCTGGCTTCTTCTTCGCGCTTGCCGAATGGGCTACCCTCGCGCCGCTCTTCCGATGAACGGTTATCGCGTATGTGCTGAAGTTGTTCGGCCATGCGCTTGTGTTCTTTTTCAAGCCGTTGCCGGATTATTTTGTAATTAACGTCGATCATAGACTTCTCCCTACGGTGCCGCGATGCGTATTCGGTGTATCCCAATGCCTACGTTGAATTATGTTGCAAAAAAACGGTGAAAACAAAGACTGTTCAGCCAGATTTAACCGGCAAAACTTAAACCGTATCGAGCCATCCACCGGCGTGGGTAGCTGATTCGCGCTGCAGGGGAGTTATGCATATTTGCCACTGCTAACCAGTGTAGCCCATTTTTTTACATTATTCAATAGTCTGTTGTTGCGCCTGTTCCGGGCCTGAAATCTATAGACTTACCCGAGCTCTCCGGTGAGTTCCCGCCCACCCAGTAGGTGCAGGTGGATGTGTTGCACCATCTGTCCCCCTTCTGGACCGCAATTGATGGCAACCCGGTAGCCTTTTTGTTCGATAGCTTCGCCCCGCGCGAGTTTCACGGCTACATGGAGCAAGTATCCCATGAGTTGCTGGTCGCGCAGGTCTAGTTCTGCCAGGTCGGCATAGTGTTTTTTGGGGATGATAAGGACATGGGTCGGGGCCTGGGGATGTATGTCCCTGAAGGCAAAAACGCGATCGTCTTCAAATACCTTCGAACTTGGGATTATTCCGGCAGCTATTTTGCAGAAGATACAATTTTCCATCTTCGTTCTACCTCCTGCGGTATTTGGCAATCTGTTCTTCGAAAAGGTCACCCCCTCGCGTATCATTGGCGACGATGACAGGGAAATCTTCAATTTCGAGCCGCATGATCGCTTCCGCCCCCAGTTCGGGGAAAGCAATGGTTTCAGCTTTTCTCACCGTTGTTGCAAGAAGCGCTCCGGCACCGCCGTAAGTTACGAAATAGCTTGCATGGTGCTTTTTCAGAGCCTCCCTTACTTCTGCCGACCTCTCTCCTTTACCGATCATCGCCCCCAGTCCGGCGGCCAATAGGGCGGGAGTGAAAGCATCCATACGGGAGCTCGTCGTGGGGCCGCACGAACCGATGACCTGCCCCGGCCTTGCCGGTGTTGGGCCCATGTAATAGATGGTCTGACCCCTGAGTTCGAATGGGAGGGGTGTCCCTGCCGCCAAGGCTTCGACGAGAAGTTTATGTGCGGCATCCCGGGCTGTGTAGATCACGCCAGAAAGAGAGATTGAGTCGCCGGCACACAACTTTTTCCGGATTTTTTCGTCTACGGGGGACACGATGTTCCAGATAGCCACTATAAAACTACCTCGGCATGCCTGGCGCTATGGCATTGCAGGTTAATGGACAGCGGCAAACTGGCGAAATGGCATGGGCGCGACTCTGCATGCACCGCAAGTGCTGTAACAGTGCCGCCCATCCCCAGCGGCCCGATTCCCAGCTTATTGATCCTCTCCAAGACCTTCTTTTCTAGTAGCGCATTTTCAGGGTCGGAACTCGGCCAGCCGAGCGGGCGGAGCAGCGCTTTCTTCGCCATAATCATCGCTTTTTCTGCAGTGGCGCCGATACCCAATCCGATTACAAGGGGAGGGCAAGCGTTGCCTCCGGCGGTTTTTACCGTGGACTCGACGGCATCGATGATGCCCTGTTCGCCGGCGCCGGGTTTGAGCATGACGAGGCGGCTCATGTTCTCGGCTCCGCCTCCCTTGGGCATGAATCCTATTTTTATTTTATCACCGGGCACAATTTCAAAATGGATGATGGGAGGGGTATTGTCTCCGGTGTTTAGTCTTTTTGTGAAAGGCTGTGCCACGATTGATTTACGCAGGTACCCTTCGGTGTAACCTTGCCTGATTCCTTGTGCGATTGAGGCATTCAGGTCTCCCCCCGTAAAATGCAATTCTTGCCCGATATCTAGAAACACGATGGGCGCGCCGCAATCCTGACAGAGGGGCAGGTTCTGGGTTTTTGCCACCCGTACGTTGTCGATGAGCCTGTCGAGTGCTTCACGGCCGATAGGTGATGCCTCGTTTTCGCGCGCCTTCTTCAGCGCCTCCAGCACGTCGTCTCCCAGCGCAGTATTGGTTTTCTGGGCGAGCCGGGCGACGGCCTGGGTGATGTCCTTTACGTCGATTTCTCTCATGGATTCGAACTGTTCTTGAATTCGAAGTAGAACAAAAGACCGGCGATGGTTTTGGCATCCTGTATTTGTCCCGTGAGGATGAGTTCCCGCGCCTGGCTTAATGATAATCTGACAAGTTTTATTTCCTCGGTGTCGTCCGCGATAAGCCGAGAAGGGCTCAGACCGGTTGCCAGGAAAAGGTGCAGGTATTCGCTGGCGTAACCCGGTGCGGAATAAAATCCTCCGAGGCATCTGAGGCTCTCTGGGATATATCCGGTTTCTTCCTGCATTTCGCGCCTGGCGGTCATTTCGGGTGTTTCACCGGGGTCGATCCCGCCCGCAGGCAATTCGAGGAGGTTTTTGCCTGCGGCATGCCTGAACTGGCGTACAAGCAGCACATGATTTTCTTCGTCTATGGCCACTATGACTACTGCGCCGTCGTGTTCGATAATTTCGCGTACGGTCTTCTGGCCCGAGGGCAGAGCCACATCGTCAACCCTCAGTCGGATGGTATGCCCTTGGTAGATAAACCGGCTGGAAAGGGTACGGTATCCTGTCATGGCTGTTTGAACCTATAGATTAGCGCAGCCTCATCACAATTGGGGAACTTTGGACAGCGGTAGCATTCGCCCCATATCTTATGAGGGAGCGTTGATTTGTCCTCTTCAATAAACCCGCATTTTTGAAAAAATCCCTTGACATAGGTCAGCGCGAAAATATTGGGTATCCCGAGGCGTTTAGCCTCGTCAAGGCATGCCTCCACCAGCTTTTCCCCCAGTCCATGGTGGCGGTGTTCTTCGCTGACGGCGAGCGATTTCACCTCCGCTAGGTCGCTCCACGCGATGTGCAGGGCAGCACATGCGATGACTTCTCCGTTCTCACGGGCGACGAAAAAATCGCGGATGTTTTCATATATCTCAGATAGAGGTCTGGCTAGCATCTCTCCGCGTTCGGCGAAAGAGTTGACTATCTTCTGTATCCTTACTGCGTCGTCTATCCTGGATTTTTCAATTGTGTAAGGCATCATGTTATCCCTTCAGCTTGCGCTGTAGCGAAGCGTAAAAATATCCGGGCGGGTCTATCCTTAAAAACCGGGTTAACTTGGTACTGGCTTTTATAGTGATCATCGCCCCGTCGAAAAGTTCGATGCTGATATGCCCGTCGATGCTCAGCGTGGCAGGGTTGGGCGTCGAAAGTTGAAGCGTGATTACGCTTTCCGGGTTTAATACGAGTGGATAATGCATCGAAAGGTGTGGCAGGATGGGCACCAGGAGAAGGTCGGTTGACCTCGGGTTGAGGACCGGTCCCCCGGCGGCCAGGGAGTAGCCGGTACTCCCGGTCGCAGTGGCAACCAGGGCCCCGTCTGCCTTGTATGTGTCAACTCTTGCGCCGTCAATGGCAGCTGTGACCTCTATGATGCGGGCGATTGCACCGCGGGCCACCACTACGTCGTTTAGCGCATGAAAACTGAGATGTTCCTTTTCGCCCCGTACCGTTTGAAACAATTCCGCGTCCAGCATCGCACGTTCATCGATCCATCCCTTTCCATCAAGGAGCGCGATGAGTTTTTCGCCATTGTCGTCCGCTGGTATTTCCGTTAAAAACCCGAGTTGACCGAGGTTTATCCCCGTGATGGGGATGATCAAACCATCGAGCAGTTGCGATACGCGGAGTATCGTTCCGTCTCCTCCTACGGTCAGAATAAGGTCGGTCCCTGGGAAGAGAGGGCAGATTTCGGAGGCGTCCCAGGCAGAACTCAACCAGTATTCCAGCCCCCTGGATTCAAGGATGCCCGCCAGTTTCCTGGTTAGTTCGGGGGCGCGTATGTTAAAGGGGTGATACGCTATGCCGACTTTTTTCATGTGCTATCTCTTTTGGATTTTATCGAAGGGTTACTTACGTACGGATAGGAAAAGGATGACGGCCCCGAGCAGCATCAGGAGAACCGCACCCGCTGAAGCGGTAAACAGTATGTCGAATATTTTGAGCGTGCTGGCGAGGACGAGGATACCGATGACAAGAAAGGCGCCCCCGAGTGCCCTCAGGCGGAAGCTCCTTCCGCTTTTTATCTGTGCCTCTTCTATCTCTTCAGGTGTCGCTTGCCTGGGGGCCGGGTGAACAGCGTTCGTGCCCGCTGGCATTCCGCGGAAAACAATAAGTACCACGGCGGCTATTATCAACAAGAGGATAATTTCAGATAAACCGAGCTTCATTGATGTCCCCGTTTGCCCTGACTATTCAACTGTTAATAGCATAGCATAATGAGGGTTCATGGCAAATACGCCCTGGAAACTTAATGGATACATGGGCGCCCGTGGCTTTGATCCGCCGTCGGTTAGTTCGCACCTCGTCGATATAGGGCCGATACGGTAACAAGAATGATGCCGGCGGCTGAGAAGCAGACGGCGAATACCAGCAAAGGGTTAGTGGCGGTGTCAGCCAGTTGTATTATCCAGGGTTGTAGGGAAACGGGAATGCCCGAAAGCGATGCAATCCGGCTGTGAATCAATACCCGGGTAACGACCACCGCTGCCGTCTCGAGTATCCCGTAACAGGCGAAAGTTGTCCCCAGCACCAGGTAAGTCTTTTTCAAGTTGAAGTTGGTCAGGGTTATGAGCGCCATAATAAAGAGCGACAGGCCGACGAGCCCCCAGAAGCCTTTCTGGTAATAAATCACGCCTTGCCGGACGTCCTTGAGGGTGCGCTGCGCATCGTCGAGACGTCCTGTGATAGGAATAGGTAAGCTGATCCCGGTTTCGGCGACGATGTCGACAGAAGCAGGGATCTTGGGCAGGGTGACTTGCCAGGCTATGTCGAAACCCAGAGAGAGAAGGTCCGGCGGGAGACTGGCGAAATCGGATGGAGGAGATGCTAGCACGGCAGTTTTAAGAGCCGAATAGATGCTGTCTATTACGGGGCCGACGGGTACGTTCAGGTCCAGGCTTTGACTGTTGCCGAGCATGTAGTCATAAATCCTGGGAAGGAGCATGGCGACCTGGGATTTGAAGTAGGGCTGGATCACTGCATCGACGGTTGGGAGATAAGGTGTAGGGTCCAGGTCGGTGCCTCCGATGTTAAGGTCGGGCAGGTTGTCGACAATTACCTGGTTGATATAGGGTGTTAAATCCATCTGGTTGATGATGGATGCCGCGAGCGACGGGTCCATCAGGCTTGACCTTAGAGTCGTTTTCAGGTCGATGGCATGGCCATAGATAAGATATGCGTAGACGTCAGAAACAGCCTTGTCGAGGGCGTTTTTGAGCGCCGGTGAGTTTTTTTCTATAGCAGACTGGAGGCCGACGATGATCTCTGGATGTTCCGCCAGTTCATCGGTTTTTTGAAGCTCGGGGACGGCTTTTTCATTGAAGATTCCTACGATGTTCAGTCTATCGATTTGCGATGTGATAAAATGCGGGTTGAACGCAGTCGCGCTTGCCATAACCGCCGCTCCCATGCCTATCAGGCAGATGAACAGCATGATACTCAGTAATACGTTTGCGATTTCCCGGGCAATCCTCACCATTTTTTACGCCTCTTTAGATTTGGTATGCTACCACCGCCCTCCGGGGGTGTCAAAATTGCCTGTGCGGACTCTGACACACCGTGTTGTGGGCTATGGATTTATTCCGGTTATCTGTCTGAATGGAGTTTTTCATCGGAAGGTTTTTGTGACTGCCTTAGAGGCAAATCGCGTCCTCCAACCCCTTGACAAACCAGTGTTAGACATGCTAAATTATTAGCAGTCTCAATGATTGATTGCTAATTATATGTTGCGCCCTCGCGAAGAATTAATTCTTAGGTCCATCATTCGGCAGTACATATCCCGCGCTGTACCCGTTTCCTCTTCGAGCGTGCTGGATGAGTGTGGCCTGGATGTGAGTTCGGCAACCGTGCGCAATGATGTGGTCAGACTAGAAGAGGAGGGCTACATCCTTCGCCCGCACCACGCTGCGGGTTCCGTACCTTCGGACAAAGGTTACAGACACCACGTTGAATCCCTCAAAATTATGGAACTGCCTCTGGAAGAACAGTTCCTTATCAACCACCTTTTTCACCAGGTTGAAGATAAACTGGAAGAATGGCTTAACCTCGCAGTCACATTGCTTGCCCAGCAGGTCAAGAATGTCGCCGTAGTCACAACTCCCCAACCGGTGGCGGCGCAGTTTAAGCATGTGGAGCTAGTGTCCATTCAGCCGAATCTCGCTCTTGTAGTGCTGGTATTAAATGGAGCCAAAGTTCGACAGCAATTGGTTAATTTTGAAGAATCGGTCACCCAGGAATCATTGACGAACATGGCCCAAAAACTGAATAAGTTGTTTGCAACTAGGTCGATGGCCCACATGGCAACAATAATTGACACGTTCCCAGCTTATGAAAAACGCGTCATCGAGCATATTCTCCATATGATGGAGGCCGAAGAGGCACAAAGCGGGCAGGGGCTTTTCCTTGAAGGATGGCACTTCCTGATCAATCAGCCGGAATTCAGCCAGGGACCTCGCCTCGTGAATCTTATCAATTTGGCCGAGCAAAACAAACTTGTCGACCTTATGCGACCTGAAAACCCTTCCGAGCATGGTGTGCGAGTCATAATAGGCGCCGAAAACAAAGACGAGGCTATCCAGGGGTGCAGCCTTGTCATAAGCCGGTACGGGCTTCCCGGCGAACCGCTCGGGAGCATAGCGGTGGTAGGCCCCACCCGTATGGAATATGAACGTACGATCGCGGTCATCAGCTATGTTTCATCGCTTGTGAGCCTGTTGGTGACCGAGCTTTATGGAGAAGCTCCACAGAACAACAAACGAAACTGAACAATATTTTTTACAGGATGTGAAAATGACCGATCCGAGATCCGAAGAAAACGAACAGAACAAGGATATTTTCGAGCGTCCCGAAGAACTATCGTCTCCGGCTGACCTCAGCACGATTAAACAGGACCTCGTCGAAGCAAGGGCAAAAGCCCAGGAATATCTGGAAGGCTGGCAGCGCGGGCAGGCGGATTTTGTAAACCTTAAAAGGCGTCTCGAGCAGGATAAAGCAGATGCCGTAAAATATGCGAACTCAGGGCTGATTATCAAAGTAATCCCTGTACTCGATGATTTTGAGCGCGCCGTCGGGGCGGTTCCGGCTTCTATGGCTGGTGAAGCCTGGGTTGAAGGCATCAACGGCATCGCGCGCAAGCTCTTTGCCGTCCTGGAGGCAATGGGTGTAGGCCGCATTCAGGCACAGGGAGAAAACTTCGATCCCTCCATGCATGAGGCGGTGGGAAGCGTACCCGGTGAGGAGGGCAAGGTTGTGATGGAACTTGCGACCGGTTACCGCCTGAACGAGCGTGTGCTGAGGCCTGCAAAAGTTCTCGTTGGCAACGGCGAGGATGATAAAAGCCCAATGCAAGACGATGGTAGTTAAATTCGCGACTCAGGATATAGGAATCCGTTAGATTTAATTTGGTAAAGCAAAAGAGAGGAGTAACTGGAACATGTCAAAAGCAGTTGGTATCGACTTGGGAACTACATTTAGCGAAATATCAGTCATGCAAGGCGGCGAACCGGTGGTCATCCCTTCAGCGGAAGGCGGCAATATCACCCCTTCGGTGGTAGCGGTCAGTAAAACCGGCGAACGCCTGGTAGGGCAGGTTGCCCGTCGCCAGGCTATCGTCAATCCGGAGAATACAATTTATCTCACCAAGCGTTTCATGGGGCGCAAGTGGGGTGAGCCTCAGGGGCGCGAACTGACCGTTGAAGACGACGCCAAGCGCAAACCATTTAAAGTGGTGAAAGGACTCAACAACGAGGTCAAGATGGTCATGGGTGGCAAGGAATACAGCCCGCCCGAGATTTCGGCCATGATCCTCCAGAAGCTGAAAGCTGATGCTGAGGCCTACCTGGGCGAAAAAGTCACCGAGGCTGTCATCACCGTGCCTGCATATTTCAACGACGCCCAGCGCCAGGCCACCAAAGACGCGGGGCAGATCGCTGGCTTGAAAGTCCTGCGTATAATCAACGAGCCTACTGCAGCAGCGCTCGCCTACGGTCTCGATAAAAAGAAGGACGAGACCATTGCCGTGTATGACCTTGGCGGAGGTACGTTCGATATCTCTATCCTCGAACTCGGCGAAGGCACTTTCCAGGTCAAGTCTACCGCTGGCGATACCCATCTCGGCGGGGACGATTTCGACCAGAAGATCATGGACTGGCTGGCGGATGAATTCAAGCGCGATCAGGGCATTGATCTTCGCAAGGACAAGATGGCCATGCAGCGTCTCAAGGAAGCCGCAGAAAAAGCCAAGATCGAGCTTTCCACCGTGCAGTCCACTGATGTCAATCTTCCCTTCATCACCGCTGACGCCAGCGGCCCCAAGCATCTTAATATCAACCTGACCCGCTCCAAGCTGGAACAACTGGTGATGGAGCTCGTGGAGAAAACGATTGGTCCTTGTAAGCAAGCCCTTACCGATTCTGGCAAAACGGCATCTCAGATAGACGAGGTCATCCTCGTCGGGGGCCAGACCCGCATGCCGCTGGTCCAACAGAAAGTCAAGGAACTCTTCGGTAAAGAACCTAACAAGAGTGTTAACCCGGATGAAGTCGTCGCTATCGGCGCAGCTATCCAGGCGGGCGTTCTCAAGGGTGAAGTTAAAGACGTCCTTCTTCTGGACGTTATCCCGCTGACCTTGGGCATCGAGACGATGGGTGGTGTCGCCACTCCCCTTATCACCCGCAACACTACCATCCCCACCTCCAAGACCCAGGTATTCAGCACTGCTTCTGACAACCAACCGAGCGTGGAGATTAATGTACTCCAGGGTGAACGCCCAATGGCTAGCGATAACCGCCAGTTGGGTAAGTTCGTGCTTGACGGCATCCTCCCTGCTCCCCGTGGCATCCCCCAGGTCGAAGTGACCTTCGATGTTGACGCCAACGGCATATTGAACGTCAAAGCACGCGATAAGGGTACTGGGAAGGAACAGAAGATAACCATCACCGTTTCCTCGGGACTTTCCAAGGAAGAGGTCGAGAAGATGCAGAAGGAAGCCGAAGCGCATGCCACAGAGGACGCGAAGCGCAAGGAAGAAGCCGAGACTCGAAATACATCAGACAATCTCGCGTACCAGGCTGAGAAAACTGTCCGCGATAACAAGGACAAGATTCCTGAGGACATTGCGACCGAAATCAACACCAAAACCGCGGCTCTGAGGGCTGCTATCACCGCAAACGACGTTGCACAGATGAAAACTGCTTCAGAGGAATTATCGACTGCCTTGCAGAAAGCCGGCAGCCATGTCTATGGCCAGGGGGGCCAGCAGCAGCCTCCTCCGGGGGGGGGGCAGTCCGGGTCTGAAGGCGAACAGCCTCCTCAGGACGGAAAGCCTGATGAAGGCACTGTCGAAGGCGAGTTCCGCGAGGTATAGCGTTCAGTTGCTTCCGGGGCTATAATATAAGCTCGTTAATAAAAGTGAAGGGCTGGAGCGTTCTCCAGCCCTTCACGGCTACCCCCGGGGTGAAGGTCAATGGCATCTAGCAGGGACTACTACAAAGTTCTGGGGATAAAGCGGGACGCGACGGCAGTTCAGGTTAAGGCTGCCTTTCGTGCCAAGGCTATGCGTTATCATCCGGACCACAACCCGGGTAAGGAAACTTGGGCTAATAAGAAACTGGCGGGTATCATCGAGGCTTATGAGACGCTGGGGAATCCTTCGAGCCGGCGTCTTTATAACCGGCGTCTGGCGGAAGCAGAAAGGCTTTTGGATGAAACCGAAACAGTTGTGGTTTACAGAAGGCCGCGAAAGCGGAAAAAAACTACGGCCGAGCGTATGGTGGACATTATCAATTTTCCGTTGACTCCGTCCTGGGCCAGGTCTATGGCAGCCGCTTTTGTATTATTCGACCGTTTTTCTAAAGATGACGGAAGTGTGGAATAGGGGAAAACATGGTTACAAAACGTGATTATTATGAAGTACTCGGAGTGGGCAAGGATGCTGGTGAAGACGACATAAAGAAGGCTTTCCGCAAATTGGCGTTCCAGTACCACCCGGATAAAAATTCGGGCGACGGCGCAGCGGAAAAATTCAAGGAAGCTAGCGAAGCCTATCAGGTCCTTACAGACCCTGAAAAGCGGCAGGCTTATGACCGTTTCGGCCACTCTGGTGTGGATGGCTCTTCGCGTGGTTTTGAAGATTTCGGTTTCGGTGCAGGCGGGGTCGGCAGTATTTTCGAGAACTTCTACAGTTTCTTCAGCGACGCGTCCACTGCCAACCAGACCGCCCCGCTTCGTGGCGGAGATATCCAGTATCTTGTGGAACTCACTTTTGAGGAGGCCGCGCTCGGGGTGGAGAAAGAACTTCATATCACCCGCAATGAGAATTGTTCCATCTGCCAGGGCAGCGGTGCCAAACCCGGCACTCAGCCAGTCACCTGCCCCGAATGCAAGGGAGCGGGAAGGGTCCAGCGGGTCCAGCAGAGTCTTTTTGGACGGTTTACCAATGTGACTGTTTGTCCGCGCTGCAGTGGGAGCGGCAAGATAACTACAGAACCATGCCCCCATTGCCACGGCAGCGGCCACGAGCGCTTCGAGCGCGATATCAAATTGACCATACCTGCGGGGGTAGACAGTGCTACCAGACTTCAGATGAGCGGTCAGGGTAATGCCGGAGAACGCGGCGGGATGCCGGGTAACCTAATCGTATCGATTCAGGTCAATCCTCATGAATTCTTTACCCGCGAAGATAGTAATATCATCTACGACCTCAAGATTAACTTTGCTCAGGCTGCGCTCGGTACAGAATTGGCTATCCCCACGCTTTACGGTGATGCCCAACTCAAGGTACCTGCGGGTGCCCAGGCTGGGGATGTCTTCACTCTGAGGGGCAAAGGCATCCAGCACTTCCGCCGGTCGGGCAAAGGGGAAGAGTTGGTGCGCCTGCATATTGTCACTCCCGAGAAACTTACAAAGGAACAGCGGCGTCTCTTCGAAGAGCTTGCCGAGAGCTTTGAGGAGAAAAAGAAGAAGAAAGAAGCCGAGTAATATTTGTGACACAAATTGATTAAACAAGCCGCCCCGGAAACGGGGCGGCTTGTTTTTAGGTAGGGTTGGGGATCAGTCTATAGCGGGGGTCTCTTTCGTGAAAATAGTTTCCATCGGCGACCGGCGAGCTCGTGCCGGCAGCTGGTCCCCAATATCTCGGGGATGACGTCGCAGACGGCCGCGTCTTCATATAGGATGCGGTATATCTTCTCGGTGATAGGCATCTCAAGGTTAAGTTTCTTCGCCTGGTCCCAGACGGCGCTGGTGGTGGTCACACCTTCGGAGACTCCCGTCATCGAGGACCGTATCTCATCGAGCGACCGCCCCTTCGTCAGTTCTACCCCGACATAGTGGTTGCGGCTCAGGTTTGAAGCGCAGGTGGCTATCAAATCACCCAGCCCTGCCAACCCCGAAAGTGTCAACGGACTGGCTCCGAGGGCCACGCTAAAGGCCGCCATCTCGGTAAGCCCGCGGGTAATAAAAGCGGCTTTGGCGTTGTCGCCGTAGCCGAGCCCGTCCACCATACCAGCGCCGAGCGCAATTACATTTTTAAGGGCGCCTCCCAGTTCTACCCCCACCAGGTCATGGTTGGTGTAAACCGAAAAGGTAGGCCCGCTGAATATTTTCTGAGCTTTCTGTGCTGTTTCTTCATTCTCCGCTGCGACAACCGCGGCTGCGGGTAGCCCTTGTAGGATTTCCCGGAACAGGTTGGGGCCCGATATGGCGCAGATATTTTTGTGATACACGGGGTCTATCTCGTCGGCAATGACCTGCGACATGCGTTTGTTGGTGCCTATCTCGATGCCTTTGGCGGCCGAGATGATAAGTTTATATGCCTTGAGTGTCGGTTTTACCACTGCTATGTTCTGGCGCATGGTCTGTGAAGGCACGGCCATAATCACAGCGCTGGACAGGGACATGGCATCTTTGATGGAGGAGGTCACGCTTAATGAGGTGGGGAATTCGACATTGCCCATCACATGCCGGTCGGGGCCCCTGTTGCTTAGCTTCTCTGCCTCTTCCTCGGTGCGAGCCCACAATTTTACAGAAGTACCCCTGCGGGCCAAAAGGATAGCTAGTGTCATCCCCCAGCTAGTCGTGCCGACGACGCAGATTTTCGTCATCTTCGATTCACCTGGTAAGAGCAGTGTCGATTCAGGCCGGGATGACCGATCGGGCTGCCGCTTTCTGGTTAAGCTTACGCTCTTTGCCAGAGAGCAGGCGTTTGATATTGTCGCGGTGCGCTATGACTATGATGAGCGCGCCGATAAGAACATATACGAGATATTCGACGGGAACGCCGTAGATTATGGTGAGAGGTATCATTATGGCATAAGCGCTGACCACCCCGGTGATGCTGCCGAGCGATGCAAATCCTGAAAGGCCTGCTCCTATTATAAGGATCTCGCCGCCGAAGAGCGCGGCTACAGGGCAAATGGCGGCCAGTCCCCCGATGAACGTGGCGACTCCTCGGCCGCCCTTGAATTTGGCGAACACGGGGAAAATATGTCCGAGTATGGCGCAGAGCCCGGCGAGGGCTTTGCCCGCCAGGGGGCCCAGTGTAAGGTGCCCGACCGACAGGCTCCCGTGCCCCATTATGACGCCGGCTAGAAGCACGGCAGTGGTAGCTTTCAGGACATCGCCTGCGGCAACCATCACGAACGCCTTTCGTCCGAGGGTGCGAAGCACGTTGGTTCCGCCGGTATGGCCGCTTCCGAAGTCGCGGATATCGATCTTGGCCTGCAATTTGCTCACTATGAGCCCGAAGGGTATTGAACCTAGTACATAACCCAGAAGGGCTACGAATACGAATTTTACTATGATCATTTCTTTTCACCTCTGGTCTTGAAAATGAGTCGCAGCGGAGTGCCTTCGAAACCGAAGTTTTTCCGCAGCTGGTTTTCAAGGTAGCGCTGATACGAAAAGTGCATCAGTGTGGCGTCATTCACGAAGAAAACAAAAGTGGGTGGATTTACTTCTGCCTGGGTGGTGTAGAAAAATTTGAGAAGTTGAAACCCCTTGTGCGGTGGCGTATGGGCTGCGAGTACCTGCTGAACGGCGTTGTTAAGCTCAGCGGTCGGGATCCGCTTGTTCCTTTGATTGTAAACCTCCATCGCTTGCGGCATGATGTCTGATATGCCTGTGCCGTCCATCGCGGACGTATAGAGAATCGTGGAATACCGCATGAATTTCAGATTGGCCCGCAGGCAACGTGTGACTTCGCTTTTGTCCAAAGTCTTGGCAAGGTCCCATTTGTTGACGATGATGATAACGCCTTTAAAAGCCTGTTGGATATATCCGGCGACGTGGAGGTCCTGGGCTGTCACAAGTTCCCCGGCGTCGAGTACCAGGAGGGCGATATCTGCGCGGTCTATGGCCTCAAGTGAGCGGATGACGCTGTATTTATCAACGCCTCCACCCTGACGGCCACGTCTTTTGATACCAGCAGTATCTATAAGTATAACACTTTGGCCATTGTAGTCAAGGTTTGTATCGATTGCATCACGAGTAGTTCCCGGTATCGAACTCACGATTACACGCTCTTCGCCGAGCAGCCGGTTAAGTATCATGGACTTGCCCACGTTGGGCCGTCCCACGATGGCAATTTTAAGGCTTTCAGCTGGGTTTACGGCCGTGACGGGGGGGGGCTCCGGTAACCGCGCCAATAGAACGTCCAGGAGGTCGTTGATGCCTCTTCCGTGATAAGCGCTGACGGGAATCGGCACACCCAGCCCCAGGCGATTGAACTCATGCGAAGCCATGTCCATTTTCTCGTTATCGGCTTTGTTGACGACCAGCATGACGCGTTTTTTCACTGGGCGGAGCAGGGCGGCAAGGTCCATGTCGCTCGGCATAAGCCCGTCCTTGGCGTCTACCAGGAAGAGGATCAGGTCGGCCTCGTTGATGGCGATGTCTACCTGCTTGTTTATCTCGTCGGAAAAAGATGAACTTCCCTTCATCTCTACGCCGCCGGTGTCTATCACGGTAAACTCTTTATCGAGCCAGCTGACGTTGGCGGTGAGGCGGTCGCGGGTGGTTCCTGGAAGGTCTTCGACGATGGCGATGCGCCGGCCGGCCAACCTGTTGAGCAGGGTAGACTTTCCGACGTTCTGGCGACCTACTATAGCGACCAGCGGTCTCCTGCGTGGACCGTTTTGGTTCTTTTCTACATCAGCAATTTCGTTGGGCATGTGTTGACTAGTAGTCCTTAATTCCGGATGGGCGCTTCATTCAGAATGGCAGTCGATCTAAAACGGAATTCCTTAACAGATTTTAACGGCAGTTTGGCAGTATCCCTGCCCCGCCCAGCAATTGTGATAGTATGGCTTTTTGTGCGTGAAGTCGGTTTTCTGCCTGGTCGAAGACCACTGAAGAGCGGCTTTCTATAACCTCATCGGAGACCTCCTGTCCCCTGTGAGCTGGCAGGCAGTGCATAAAGATGGCCTCGTCGTTTGCAAGGTACATCAGGGCGCTGTCCACCTGGAAACCTGTGAAAGCCTTTATGCGCGTCACGTTTTCGTCTTCCTGTCCCATGCTGGTCCATGTGTCTGTGTAGACCACATCTGCACCACGGACGGCTAGCTTCGGGTCGTGCCCGATTTCAATCTCTGAGCCGTTATTCTCTGCCAGTATCTGCGCGCGTTCGAGGATTCCGCTGTTCAGTTCGTAGCCCTCTGGCGAGGCGATGTTGATATTCATGCCGGCTAGCCCGCAGGCAAGGGCGAGGCTTGCGGCAACATTGTTGCCGTCGCCGACAAATGCGAGGGTCAGGTGTTTGAGGTTCCCCTTGTGCTCGAATATCGTTAGCAGGTCGGCCAGTGCCTGGCAGGGGTGTTCTTTATCGGAAAGGGCATTGATTATCGGTATGTCGGCATATTTCCCCAGCACCTCGAGTGTATCGTGGCTGAAAGTACGGGCGGCTACGATGTCCACGTATCTTGAAAGTACGCGCGCCACATCGGGCACAGACTCCCTTTTGCCTAGCCCCACCTCGGTGGGAGAAAGGTATATCACCTGTCCGCCGAGCTGCCGCATTGCCATCTCAAAGCTCACGCGTGTGCGGAGGGATGGCTTTTCAAAAACCAGCGCCATCGTCTTGTCGCTGAGCGCGGAATTCCAACCGAGCGATTTCAGTTCGATGGCATCGGCCAGCAGAAGCTGAAGATCTGTGCTCGAGAGGTCGGAAATTGAAAGGAAATCTTTGGTCTGCATCAGTTTCTCCGCAAAGGTCTCGGATGATTATATCATGAATGGGAAGAGGGTAGGGGAAAGGTGGGATTTTCGTTTGCTGTCCCTGCCTGAAATGCCGTTCCGGCAGGCAACAGACGGGTTCGGGTTCTCTGTCTCTGCTATAATTATCTCATGCCTGATTCTCAAAAACCGCGGTTGCTCCTGATAGACGGCAACAACCTGGTTCACCGCGCTTTTCACGCCCTCCCTCCTCTTACAGTGAGGCGCACGGGGGAACTGGTCAATGCTGTTTACGGGTTCTCTTCGATGCTGCTGAAGGTGCTGGCTGACCAAAAGCCGACGCATTACGCCGTGGCGTTCGATAAAAAAGGCCCCACTTTTCGGCACGATATGTTTGACGACTACAAAGCCAACCGTCCCCGTACCCCCGACGAACTCATAGGCCAACTTGCGCGGACACGCCAATTGGTTGCGGATTTCAACATACCAATCTTCGAGCTTGATGGTTTTGAAGCGGATGACATGCTCGGAACTCTCTCTCATCAGGCGGCTGCGCGGGAAATTGAAACCGTGATACTGACGGGCGACGCGGACGCCATGCAGTTGGTCGGGGATTGCGTTAGCGTCCTTTATCCACGCACCATGGGCGAAGCGGTTCTTTTTAACGCCGATGCGGTCAAAGAAAAGTATCTGGTGCCCCCCGAATTGATCGCCGATTTAAAAGCTCTGAAAGGCGACCCCTCGGACAATATACCCGGGGTGAAAGGCATCGGTGAAAAAACGGCGGCTAAGCTTATCCTGCAATTCGGCGGGATAGAAGAGATTTACAATCATATCGGCGAGGTCACTCCGCCGCGTATTCAGGACCTTCTGCGAGCCGATGAAATGATGGCTCGCAAAAGCAAGGTCCTTGCAACCATTGACGTACGGGCGCCAGTAACGCTCAACCTGGAAGCCTGCCGGGTTTCCAATATGGACCGCGATAAAGTGGTGGGGCTCTTCCGGGATCTGGAGTTCTTCAAACTTATCGACCGCTTGCCGCAGGTTTCGGAACAGCCGGCAACACGGGGGCCGGTGCAGGGCTCGCTGATTGGAATGGTACCGCAGGCTCCCGAAAAACGCCCTCTTCAAAATATGAATTACATTATTGTCTCGACGCCCGAAGCGTTGGATTCGCTGGCACGCAGGCTTGAGGGGTCGGCTTCGTTTGCTTTCGACCTGGTTGCGGGAGCGGGGAATCCCATGAACGCCCAGTTGGTGGGTATCAGCATTTCACCTTCGGAGGGCGAAGCATATTACATCCCACTGACTCATGGCGGCCTGGATGCGGGCCCGCAACTCTCGGTGGATGCGGTCATACACGCCCTTTCCGTTGTGTTCGAAAACCGGAAGATCGAAAAATATACTCATAACGCGAACTTCAACACCTCCCTCCTTTATGAATATGGTATAAACGCTACCCCGGTTTCCTTCGATACCATGCTGGCGGCCCATCTGCTGGGTGAGCAATCTCTGGAACTTCGGAGCCTGGCACTTGGGCGTATGGGCATGGAGTTGCCGGCACTCCTGACGGGAACTGGCGTTAAAGCGGTTCAGGTCGCTCACCTGTCTGTTCAGGGCGTAGCCGATTATGCCTGCGCATCTGCCGATTCTATCGGCCGCCTTTTCAAGGTGTTGGCCTCAGAACTAGAAAGCCAGGGGTTATGGGCACTCTTCGAGGACCTGGAAATTCCACTTGTCCCGATACTGGTCGGTATGCAGAGGAACGGCGTGCTGCTGGATAACCGCATTCTGGAAGATATGTCGAGTAGGTTGGGTGACCGGCTCAAAGCCCTCGAAAGCGAGATCTACAAGTGCGCGGGCCACCAGTTTAATATCAATTCTCCTAAGCAGCTCGGAAACGTATTGTTCGAGGAACTCAACATCCCAACTGAACAAAAGAAGAAGGGTGCCTGGTCGACGGAGGCCTCTGTGCTGGAAACCCTGCGTAACGCGTACCCGATGGTAGAATTCGTTCTTGAATACCGCCAGCTTACCAAGCTTAAATCGACTTATATCGATGCCCTGCCGGGGTTGGTCAATCCGCGGACCGGGCGCGTCCATACCAGCTTCAACCAGATGCGCACTGCGACGGGCAGACTGTCGTCGAGTGATCCTAATCTGCAGAACATCCCTGTCCGCGGGGACCTGGGCCGTGAGATTCGGGGTGCATTCGTTTCGGCTCCAGGTTCGATCCTGCTTTCCGGCGATTATTCACAGATAGATCTTCGCGCTCTCGCCCACCTCTCGCAGGACCCGATGCTCATGCATACCTTCGAAAAAGGTGAAGACATCCACACTGCCACAGCCTCCCAGCTCTTCGGCGTGGAAGCGAAATTGGTCACGCCTGACATGCGGCGTTTCGCCAAGACGGTCAATTTCGGGGTCATATACGGCATGAGCGGTTATGGCCTTGAGCAAGCGACGGAGTTTTCACGCGAAGAAGCCAGGGGGTTCATCAAGGCATATTTCGAAAAATATGCGGGTGTGCAGGGGTATTTTGATTCGACAAAGGACCAGGCCCGCAGGCTCGGTTATGTTCAGACCATTCTGGGTCGGCGCCGTTATATCCCTGACATCAATTCTTCTAACAGGGTCGTGCGCGAGGCGGCGGAGCGTATGGCAATCAACATGCCTGTCCAGGGAACTTCGGCAGACATCATCAAGGTTGCTATGATTAATTTGGATAAAGAGATGGATTCCCGGAGACTTCTCAGCAAACTAATACTCCAGGTACATGACGAGTTGATTTTCGAAGTTCCAGAATCGGAAATTCCGGTGATGAAAGAGATTGTTCGAAAACTTATGGCCTCTGCCATACAGCTTTCGGTCCCCGTCAGGGTCGACCTTAAAACAGGCCACGCCTGGGGACAGATGGAGTAGCGCGATCAATGCCTGAACTGCCCGAAGTTGAAACTATCAAGAATGAACTCGCACCCCTTGTGACCGGCCGCCGCATCAAATCTGTTGATTTTCTCTGGGCAAAAACGTTGGTTTCTCCTTCGATACCGGAATTCGATGCGAGGGTCACAGGGAAACTGGTCAAAAGTCTCGAGAGGCGCGGCAAATATCTTATTTTTAACCTGGATAGCGGCGATTCACTGCTTGTTCATCTCCGCATGACCGGTTCTTTCCTGTCGGGCACTGGCAAGTCCGTGCCGTCGGGACACACACGGGCCGTTATCCGTCTGGATGATGGTATTTGTATGTACTTCATCGACCCAAGGAAGTTTGGCAAGTTCCAGCTGGTGGATGACTTGCGAGTGAAAGCGCTTGATAAACTGGGGCCTGAACCGATGGCGGCTTCTTTCACTTCGGCGGTCCTTATTAAACTTCTTGAAGGGCGCAAGGGCCCCATCAAGGCCGCTCTTGTGGACCAGGAATTCATTGCGGGTATCGGCAATATGTATGCGGATGAGATACTCTTCGAGTCCGGGCTGAATCCGCTCAGGCCGTCGGACAGCCTTGCCGCCGAAGAGATGAAACGCCTCTACAAAGCAATAAAGCAGGTATTAAAGCGAGCCATCGAGAACAAAGGGGCCAGTATCTCTAATTATTTCCGCCCCGGCGGCGAAAAAGGTACTGCACACGAGGGATTTAAAGTGGCCCACCGCAAGGGCGATTGTCCCGTATGCGGTGGGCCGATCAAACGTATTGTGGTGCGCCAGCGCGGCACCTATTTCTGCCCTGTTTGCCAGGCCTAGGAATCAAAACTGAATGGCGGATATACGTCCGTCATTAACGATACATAGGCGTACACACGATACATCCAGCGGTTTACTCCAAGTACGAATTTGAATAGGTCCTCTGGATATTTCCCTGTGAAGAGCAGGATGATAGCTATCACGATGATCAACACTTCCATCACCATTTCGAGGAAATAGAGAATAATATAATGCGGAATGGCCAATAACCACCATTTGACGAGGACAAGGCCACGGGAAAGCCTTTCGGGGTAAATGACATCGAAATCAGCGGGATAGGGAGCTTTTTCCAGTGTAAAAGGTGGATATTTATCTGTTCCCAGCACGTTATAACTATAGAAATTTACGCGCCAGTTCCAGCGGAAAACCCCGACAACGAAATCGAAAAGGGATTTGGGATATTTGCCGGTGAACAGTATTGAGAAGAAGGCGATGACTGTCACCACTCCGGCGGCGATAGTCAAGAAATACAGAACTATCAAATGCGGGATCAGGAGCAGCCATTTGAAGATCCATTGCCATCGGCCTGGGGGAGAAGAGAGGTCGCCTGTCAGTGTCGCGGGGTAGGGTCGTACGTCTGCCATTGATACCTCCTGCCAAATTTTGGGCCACACCTAAAGTACTACGCCGGATTCACCCTGTCAATGCCATTTTGAGTGTGAGTCGTTCCTGAAAACAACCCCTTGTATTCTCTATCTCGGTGTGTTGATGATGGTATGCTGTTTCCCTCTAACTCTTCTATTTCTCGCAAGATTCATCCCAACTCATCGGACCGGGCCCCCTGTGGGTAATTTACATCAGATTCGGGCGGTATTTGGTTCCCCCGCCCGTTCATGCTATAATTACTTTTTAGTTGAATTTGTTTGGAGATAAAAACGTGCCTAAATCAGCAAATAAAATCGAAAAGCCTGAAATCAAAGCAGCTGCGTTCGTTGAGTCTGTCAGTAAAAAAGGGACTCCGGTCAACGGCCTCCGCATCAACTTCGGCTTTACCCGACGCAAACGCAAAGCAGGTAAATAGCCCGGGCCTCAGGCTCGATACTCTGAACTAAAAACTTCTCTCCCTTGATGGGGAGAGAAGTTTTATTTTTCAAACGGGTGCCCCTCTTTTTCAAAATCCGGGAGGTAACTATCCGGCGCGTCTGGTTCCTGGGCCCAACCGTTCTCCAGCCCAGAATCCTCGAACGCCTTCATCGCTTCGCTATATTCTTTTTGGTTTATCGTCCTGTTTATCTCGGGGAAAAGGGAAGCATCGTGCGTCGGGCGGTACTGGCTCATAACACTGACGGTCACCTCGCTGGAAATTTCGCCTGCCAGCCAGTTCAATGATTCGCCAGTCCCCGATATGCCATCGGGCAATATCAGGTGTCTTACGATTACTCCCCGTGCCGCCACGTCATTTTCATCGACCTTAAGTTCTCCGGTCTGCCTCCACATCTCTTTTATCGCCTTGCGGGATGTCGCTGTGTAATCCGATGCCGTCGAGTATCTGACGGCCCGTGTGTCGTCGGAATATTTAATGTCGGGCAGGTAGATATCGACTATCCCGTCGAGTTCTTTCAGTGTTGCCAGGCTGTCGTAGGCGTTAGTGTTGTAAACGATCGGCAAGTTCAAGCCCCTGGGCACAGCCATCGTCAAGGCTGAAACTATCTGAGGAACGAAGTGAGACGGGGATACCAGGTTGATGTTGTGGCAGCCTTTCGCCTTGAGTTCGAGCATGATATCTGACAGCTTTTCTATCGTCACTGTATTCGATTCCTGCTTCTGCGGGTCCTGGCTTATCTGGTAATTCTGGCAGAAAACGCACCGCAGGTTACAGTTTCCGAAGAATATCGTTCCCGAGCCGCTTGTACCGGAAATAGCAGGTTCCTCGCCGCGGTGAATGCAGTAGGATGATACGATCGGCAATGCCCCCGAATGGCAAAAGCTGCGTTCGTCTTTAAGCCTGTTGACACCGCACTCCCGGGGACAGATGTCACACGAAGAAAGCCGCGCGGTTAACCGGGCGGCTCGTTTTTGAAGTTCATCGATGCTGATCCTCATTTGATCTCGTGCCTCCCATACTCCCCACTGTCATCCCGGCCCGAGAGCCGGGATCGTTTACCTGGAGGTGAGGGGTTTTTTAGCCCGCGTTCTCCTTCAGTTTCGTAATCGCTTCCTTGATCCTTTTCATGCAGGTATTCTGCCCCAGCACTTCCATGGTTTGGAACAGGGGAGGGGTGGCGGTCAACCCTGTGATTGCGGTCCTAACCGTTCCAAAAAGCTGCCCGGCTTTAACACCGATCTCGTCTGACAGCGGCCTCAGTACGCTCTCGAGTGTGTCGGCGTCGAAGGCTGATAACTCGTCGAGCCGCACCAGTGCCACATCCAGCATCGCTGCTGTAGCTTTCCGGTCCAGTTTTTTATCGATAAGCAGTTCTGCCGGATAGTCCAATTTGTCGACGAAGAAGAACCAGGTCAGTTCTTTGCTTGCCAGTTCACCCAGGGTCTTCGCGCGTTCATGGACGAGTGGCAGCACCTTTTTGACATAACTGATGTCCAGGGGCCGCTTTACCTCGGGGGGCAGTCCTTTTTCAAGGAACGGCATGGCGCGTTCGGCGAATTCATGGGGGCTGAGCTTGCGGATATATGTGCCGTCCATCCAGTCAAGCTTCTCTTTGTTGAAGATGGCGGACGTCTGGCTGATGCGCTCTATGGAAAAGTGTTTGATGAGCTCTTCCTTCGAGAATGTTTCGGTCTTGTCGTCGAATGACCAGCCCAGCAGTGCGAGGAAATTCATCATCGCTTCCGGCAGATATCCCTGTTCCTTGTACTCGAGGATTGAAACGGCGCCATGCCGTTTGGAAAGCTTGCTGCGGTCGCTCCCGAGGATTATCGGAAGATGCGCGAATATCGGCGGTTTGAAGCCGAAGGCGTTGTAAAGCATCAGATGCCTGGGCGTGCTGGAGAGCCATTCCTCGGCACGCAGCACGTGGCTTATCTTCATCAGGTGGTCGTCGATGACGTTGGCAAGGTGGTAGGTCGGGTAGCCGTCGCTTTTCATCAGGACGAAGTCGTCGAGGGTGGCATTCTCGAATGTAACATCTCCGCGGATGAGGTCGTGGAATGTGGTCTTTGCCTCCAGAGGGGTCTTGTAGCGTATAACTGCCCCGGGGGCCCCACCGAGCCCCAGGTCGCGGCAGCAGCGATCGTACCCCGGCGGCTTCTTGTTGGCAGTCTGTTCGGACCGCATTTTTTCCAGCCGTTCCGAGGAACAGTGGCAATAATACGCAAAGCCGCGTTCGACGAGTTCCTTTGCCATCTTGTTGTAAATATCGAGGCGCTGGGACTGGAAATAAGGCCCGAAATCACCACCGGCCCTCGGCCCCTCGTCCCAGTCTATGCCCAGCCATTCCAGGCCTTCCAGGATGCCCTCGAGGGCCCCGGGTACAGTTCTCGCCACATCCGTGTCTTCTATGCGCACGATGAAGGTACCGTTATTGTGGCGCGCGAAGAGCCAGTTGAAAAAAGCTGTCCGTATATTGCCCACGTGGGGCAGTCCAGTCGGGCTGGGTGCGTAACGTACTCGGACGGGTTCGGTCATGTTGGTTTCTCCTTGAAATTTTTGGTTTTCAGACACTGGCATGCGGCGCAGCCATGGCGTTCTGTGTAACGGCGGGTTCAGGAAGTTTGACGACAACCGTGTCGGCTATCTTGTCGTGGATGCCCTGCTTGCGTGGGTCGAATATTATCCAGAGAAACCCGATGCCCAGCATCAGGGAACAAACGATATATCCCAGGTACCTCAGGAGTGCGTAACCTGCGCTCACTTTGGTGCCGTCGCCCCTCAACACTTTGACATTGACCAGCATCATCCCGGGGGACTGCCCGCGCCATGCCCAGAATATAACGCTGTAAGCCACCGTTACTCCGGTGGATATTACGTTGGAGGCGGCTATCAGAGGGACGAAATACCATGAATCCTTGATGGTCCAGAAATTATCGAAGAACCCCCTGAAAGGGAAAAGCATCTGTATAATGATGCTGAGGATGAAAATGTCGATCAAAAAAGCAGCGAATCGGCGCCAGAAACCGGCATATTCCAGGGCGTGGGCGCTAGTTATCTGCTCTATTTTAGTTCTCCCGGAACTTATGCCATATTATACAACATACAAAAAGCGTGGGTGTGAGTGGTTGACCGCTAAACACGATTGCTCGGAGAGCCCTCTTATTGTCATTCCCTCTAAGGCGGTGATCCGGGTTTTTATGATGGGTGGGGCGGCATTCCCAGTTGGGAGGAAGGGGAGGGTGTGGGATTTAGCGACTGGGTTCCCTCAATTTTCTGACAGCTGGCCGCTAGCTCTCCATCTCCAGGCTGAAATCGAGTGCCCTGACCGAGTGCGTCAATGCCCCGATGGATATGATATCTACCCCCGTCTCCGCCACCTCCCTCACATTGTCCAGGTTGATGCCGCCGGAAGCCTCGAAGCGCACTTGCCCGCGCAGGCGCGAAACCGTTGCTCTCATGTCGGCGACGCTCATATTATCCAGCAGGAGCATGTCTGCCCCCGCCCCCGCCGTCTCTACGGCCTCGGCCAGGTTATTGACCTCGACTTCGATTTTCAGGCCGGATTTGTTCTGCGATTTTGCCCTGGTGACTATTTCGCCGAGGCTCAGGCCTGCCTCCCTCAGAACGGCTACATGGTTGTCCTTGATGAGGATGCCGTCCGCAAGATTCATGCGGTGATTTTTTCCGCCGCCCGCCGCGACCGCCCGTTTTTCCAGGAGCCGCTGGCCGGCGCTCGTCTTGCGGGTATCTGCTATTTTCACGGGCAGGCCGGAGACCTTTTTGACATAAATCGAGGTGGCAGTGGCAACGCCGCTCAAATGGCAGATGAAGTTCATGGCTGTACGCTCAGCCCTCAGGATGCTTCGGGCTGAACCGCTGACCACGGCGGCCACGTCGCCGGGTTCGAGGGGCGCCCCGTCATTCATGCGGATTTCGATTTTGAGCTTTTTATCCACCGTCAGAAAGACAGCCTTGAAAACGTCGATCCCCGCGAGTATCCCGGGGGCTTTGGAAAGCAGCGTGGCCGTACCGTTCAGATCTTCAGGGATGACAAGTTTGCTCGTAATATCGTTGTCCGCCCTGTCCTCGACCAGGGCCAGCGCGATGATTTCCTCTGTTTCGATATCGATTTTTTCGTTCGTGTCCATTATTCTTTTGTCAGTATGATATGCTTGAGCCAGTCATTGCTCCGCTGGGGGTGGTCTGTGCGGTAATGCGCCCCCCGGCTTTCCTGTCGCATCAGTGCCGATTCGGTCATCAGCCTGCCTGTGATGACAAGGTTCAGCAGTTCCCACGATGGGCGGTCCTGGGGTTCAGCCAGGCATTCCTGCCATCCTGCGAGTATGGCGCTTGCCCTCGTTAATCCGGCGCCGCTTCTTACGATTCCCGCATTCTCCCAGAGCAACTGCTGCAGGGCGGACCGTCCGGGCAGAGGGGCTCCCGCCTGGGCCGGCTCCCGTTTGACGCTCGAGCGTACGTTTTTGTCGGGCCCGCTTTTCTCAGGTTGTCCCTTTTCTACACTGCGCTCTACGATGCGTTTTCCGAACACCAACACCTCGAGAAGCGAGTTGGAAGCCAGCCGGTTGGCTCCGTGAACTCCGGTGCATGCCGCTTCCCCGGCTGTGTAGAGCCCTTTCAGGCTCGTTTCCCCCCAGGTGTTAACACGGATGCCGCCAATCATATAATGGGCCGCAGGGGCCACGGGGATCATGTCTTTGGCCATATCCAGGCCGTGTTTCAGGCAGTATTGATAAATCTGAGGGAAACGCGCCGCCGTGAACTTCGCGGGCTGATGAGTAACGTCGATAAATACATGGTCTGCGCCCGTTTTCCCCATCTCGCTGACGATGGCCCTCGCCACGATGTCGCGCGGTGCGAGTTCTGCCTGGGGAGTATAGCCCTTCATGAAAGCTTCGCCTTTGATGTTGCGCAGTATCCCGCCTTCGCCGCGCACGGCTTCTGAAATGAGGAAAGGTTCGACCCCCGGTAGGTGTAGTGCGGTGGGATGGAACTGGAAAAATTCCATGTCCATGATTTCCGCGCCTGCCCTGAAAGCGAGCGCTACTCCGTCACCTGTAGCTACTTCGGGGTTAGTGGTGAATTTGAAGAGTTGCCCCGCACCTCCGGTGGCCAGTATCAGGTTTCGGCATTCAAAGCTCTGGACCCCGCCGGTCAGTGTATCGAAGGTCTCGACTCCGCTGACAGCGCCTTTTTCCAGGATGATTCTGGTCGCAAGGCAGTGTTCGAGGACTGGTATTTGTGCAGTTCGGATCTGGGCGCTCAGCGTAGTTTCTATCTGCGCCCCGGTGGCGTCTCCCCCTGCGTGCAGGATGCGGGGCATGCTGTGTGCGGCTTCGCGCGTGAGTGCGATCTCGCCGTTAAACGTGTCGAAGGGCACTCCGAATTTCACCAGGTCGGCTATGCGGTCTGGAGCTTCGTCGGTGAGGATGCGGACGGCTTCCTCGTCGCAGAGCCCCGCCCCTGCCGAAATCGTGTCCTTGTAATGTAGTTCCGGGGAGTCCTTGATGCCGATGGCGGCCGCGATGCCGCCCTGGGCATGGCGCGTATTGCAGTCGTCGATGCTGCCCTTGGTCACGAGCAGGACGGAGCCATGCTCTTTGGCGAGAAGCGCGCAGTACAGCCCTGCGATGCCGCTGCCGACTATGATATAGTCGTACTTTTTAATATTGGCTCCTCGTTAGCCGGCGGGTTATTTGGCTGGTTCGTTTTGTTTTTGCGCTACGGCCATCCGAGCGATGCGTATCGTCGTGCCTGATTCTACCCGGATCACAATCGTTTCTTCATCCAGGCTCGTAATTTCGCCGTAGATGCCGGACCATGTGATGATTTTGTCGCCCGTTTTCAGGTCGGATGCCAGTTTCGCCTGGTTCTGCTGGCGTTTCTGCTGGGGGCGGATAAGAAGAAAATAGAAAATTACGACCATAAGGGCCAGGAATCCCCAGGTCAATGCGGTGGTGCTGTTCATAACGCCTCCTGCGATCCCGGTTTTCCGGGATATCAGCTGATAAAATGTATGGCTCGGTTACGTCTGGGAAACATCAGTGTATCACTTCGTGCCCGTCGTTGCCAGATTATTTATAAATTCATTTCCTAGTGTTTTAACCTCCCCCTTTAAAAGGGGATAGAGGGGGTCTAAATCTCGACTGCCTTCCCCTGCACCGACCACGCACTGGTCTTCTCTATCACTACCGGCACTTCCTTGCCCGCCAGGTCGTTGCCCCCGTTGAAAAACACCAGTTTATCTGCGCTTGTTCGCCCCTGCCAACGCCCCTTGTCGTATGTTTCTGCCAGCACCGGGACGGTCTGCCCGAGCATTTTCGAGTTTATCGCGGTTGAAATCTTTTCCTGGAGCGCCTCGACTGCTGCAAGCCTGGCCTTTTTGACTTCCGCCGGCACATCGTCGGCGTATTTGACCGCCGCGAATGTCCCCGGGCGTGCTGAATAAGCCGCTGAGTGCACCGCGTCGAATTTCAGTTCGGCCAGCAGGTCGTAAGTGTTCTTGAACCGTTCTTCGGTCTCGCAGGGGAAGCCGACGATAACGTCGGTGGTGATGGCGATGTCCGGCATGGCCGCCCTCAGTCTCCCGATCAGCGCACGGTAATCGGCGGCATCATATCCGCGTTTCATTAGCGCCAATATCGAGTCGTCTCCCGCCTGTACCGGCAGGTTTATCTGCCGGCAGACTTTTTTAAGCCGGGTCATCGCTCCGATCAGGCGTGGGCCCATGTCCTTGGGATGGTTTGTGAGGAACCGGACCCTCAACAGGCCGTCTATCTTTTCTGCTTCGGTCAGCAGGTCAGCCAGATCGGGTTTGCCCTCGAGGTCGTGCCCGTAGGAATCGACGTTCTGTCCCACCAGCGTTACCTCTCTGGTGCCGCGCGAAACCAGGTTTTTGATCTCGTCGATGATTTCCTGTATCGGCCGGCTTACTTCCCTGCCCCTGCGGTAGGGCACGATGCAATAGGAGCAGAAATTATTACAGCCCTGGATTATGGGCACATAGGCGGTCACTCCGCTGACGGATGGGAGGACCGGGGAACAATCCTCTTTGCTAAGCCATGCAGGGATTTCTCCGGGTTTGAGAAAATCGTCTACATACGGGAATCGTTTGCGCAGTTCGGGACTGTCCTGGCCGACGAAACACCCTGTCAGGGCGATACGCACCTCAGGGCGAGCTTTTTTAAATGGTTTAAGGTTGGCGAGCTTGTTGATGACCTTGTCCTCCGCGTGTTTTCGTACCACGCACGAGTTGACCACGATAACGTCGGCCCCGGCGGGTGTGGCGGCTGCTGAATAACCATGACCGGCGAACCGGGCTTCGAGCCTTTCCGACTCCGCGCGGTTCATCTGACAGCCTATAGTCCAGATATAATAAGTCGGCACACCCTTTACTCCCCGCTGTCATCCCGGAGCGGCATACGGGATCCATTTCCAACACTTTGTTGAGCGTAGCGAAACAATATAACAGTTACTCCCGGGCTTCATTTTTTTAAGGTCTGCATCCTTCGCCGTCTTCAGTTTTAAGGTCCTAAAAAATCCGTTATGGTTTCGATGAATTCGCGGAATTGCCCCACGAAGAACAGGTGCCCGCCGTTGAAGGTCACCATCTTCGATCCTTCGATGCGTTCGTGCATTTCCTTCGCAAGTTTGATCGGGACCAGGGGGTCGTCTTTGCCGTGAAGGATCAGCGTGGGCATGCGTAGTTCATGGAGGCGGGCGGTTGCGTCGTAGCCTCCGGAGGCTTCCCACTGGCGCTTGAAAGCGTAATACGGCTGCGGGTATTGTTTCGATCCCCTCGCCTTGTTCCTTGAAGTGAGGTTGAGCCGCAGTCTGTGGATCCAGCCATGTCGCTTCGTTCGCTTCATGCGTGTTGAGACCAGGACAAGGCTTTTAACCAGTTCCGGACGGCTGAGGGCCAGCGCGACGGCGATGCGCCCTCCCATCGAGAGGCCGAGGATGTGGGCGTTTTTGATCCCTATGCTGTCCAGAACCCCGGCAACGTCGCTGGCCATAATCTCTATGGTATACGGGGCGTCGGGCTTGTCGCTGCGGCCCGCCCCGCGGTTGTCGACCGCTATAAAATCGTATTTTCTCGAAAAAGAGAGGCCGAGCCCCTGCCACTCGGAGATATCGCTGCTCAACCCGTTGAGGAAAACAAGGGGTTCGCCTGCTCCGGAACGCTGGTAATAAAGGTTGATATTGTTAACTGTTAGATAGGGCATATTGTTGGTTGAAGAAGGAGTATTTTGGGAGATGTGATAGTGGAACTGCAGGGCCGATGGCGGAGGGAGAGAGATTCGAACTCTCGACCCTGATTACTCAGGGCAAGCGCTTAGCAGGCGCCCGCACTAGGCCACTATGCGATCCCTCCATTTGGCACTCAATACTATATCATAAGAGCCTGTGTAGCTCAAAGGGGTTGGGGGAATTTGGCCGGTCACGCAATAGAAACAGATTTACGAAAACGTCCGGGCATTCAGACAAGCAGTCCAGGCCCATAGGTATTTACACTTTACGCCAGGTTTTTAATATCTTTAACGAGGTTTCGGTAAGCCTCCGCGTTCATAAGGTTGTTAAGTTCTCCGGGTTTAGAAAGCTGGACGACTACCAGCCATCCTCCGTTATACGGGTCGTTTATCACAGGTTCGAGTACCTTGCCCTGCTTTACCAGGGAGTTTAAGAAATCATTGACTTCGAGTACTTTGCAGCTGACGGGGTTGATAAGATCGGCGATCAATTTGTATCCTGAAATAATTCCGAAGGCATCTCCGATAGCAAACACATCTCCGACAACGGGCAGTTCTATATTGTAGGGCTCATACAGGATTTCCACCATGGTGGTAGTGATCCCCATCACCGCTATGTTGGATGATAATGCCTTGACCCATATATTGTCGTTGGAATAGACCCGGTCGGTCGCTACTGTACACGCGGTTCCAGTGATGACGATAACCTGGGGCGAATTTACGGGCGGGAGATATGAATATTCGGCGGGGACGCCGGTCGGCGCCACCGAAGTTTGAGCCGGGGTGCTTGCGGCGGATGCTGTCGAACTCGAAGATATGGCAGATGGCGTCGAGACTGTCGTCTTTGAATCAGCAGGTACCGGGTTGATTGTGGTGGCGCTGGAGGCAGTGGTCGTTCCCCCTGTGGTAACTATCGAGGTTTTACATGCAGCTGCCATTGCTATGGTTCCGATGACGGCTCCGGTTGCGGTGACCCCGGCTCTTTTCAAAAATTGGCGCCTGGAGAATCTGGCAACTCGGAAGATGTCTCTTATCCCACGGTTTCTTTGTTCTTCATGTTCCGACATTTTTGGTCCTTTCGATTATTAACTTACGGCGTCGCCAGCCGGGATAAGCAGCGGTGAATTATACGGCTGTAGTATGCGCTGGGTTTCCTTGAGGTTATTTTTCATCCCGTTGTAGAGCGGCCAGGCATTCAGTGATACTGCACCGGTGCCGTTGCAGGCTTTGCAGGGGATGTTGCTGCCGACAACTTCGGCGGTTACCCGGGTATTCCCGACAGTGTCTGTGTTAACTTTGAAATATATATCGAATAGGTCCGTTACTTCGTTGCCGGCAGGCACATCGACGACAGTAAATTGGGTGTCCAGGATGGTGCTTTTTGCGTAATCAAGCAGGTATAAATTGACATAACCATGGGCATCGCGGGTACTGTTGTTATAAAGGACGAGTGTGATTTGATCGTCCAGCAGCCGGTAGTTATTACACCCGTTCAGGGATACCGATACCGTGATGCTGTTCATGCCGGAAATGACAACTCCCTCCATCCCGGTGCTGGAAACAGATCCGCTGCCATCGCATACCGGGCATGGAACTTTTATCATGGCCGTGGCCAGCAGCAGGGGCACTATGCCGAAGAAAGCCATGAACTTCTTCTGGACCTTGATTCTGCATTTTCCGGGGGGTGATGTCATAGACTGCCTCGCATGTGTATAAATATCTGTATATTACTATACAACATCCGCCCCGTGTAGAGTTGTGACCGGGGTCTCTTTTGTAAAGCCGCGTGCATCATGTAGATTTATAGTAAGTGGAGCCCCGATATTATCGGGGCTCCACTTATTTGAAGTGTTCGGAGAGTTAGACGCTGGCCAGGAGGGCCCTCTTGATGAGGGTCTTGGCTATCTGGACTTTGTACTTGTTGGCGGCCAGTGCCGTGGGAGTGGCGGCAGTGGCGGTGGCAGCTCCGGCCGTATCCGCGGTGGCGGTGCTGACAGCCTTGCCGGTGATGGATGTTTCGGCGTCGGTGGCCCGTTTAGGCGAGTTATATACCCCGCCCAGCACGATACTGGCTTTGCTGACGGTGCCGCCGGCTGAAGTAACGACAGCGGCGCAGCTTACCAGCGGGAAGTCGATGGCCTTCCTGAAAGCGAATTTCAGGTAGGTGCTCTTGGTGCCCGCGGCCAGGGCAGGGACCTGGATCTCGGTGACGATCTCATCGGCGTCGAGCGAGTTGATCTGTTCGCCCTTGATGACGAAGAAGTCGGCCGCGGCCCAGGTCTTTTTGCTGGTTACTATGGAAGCGCCCAGCGCTACCAGGGCAGGTGCGGTGTCGGAGGGGCAGACCGCGATACAGCCGCCCACGGCGCCGAAGATGGAATGGTAGGTGTTGACGCCGACCAGCGCGAAGCATGTGCCTTTGGAGTCCTTGCGCAGGCAATTGAAGCTATTAAGCTCGTTGCGATAGTAGATGCAGCGGGGCTTCTGGCAGATGTTTCCGCCGATGGTGCCCTGGCTGCGCAGTTCGGGGCTGGCGGCGGCCCTGGCAGCCTGTGCCAGGACGTTCCATCCGCCGGACACGACTGTCGAAGCGGCTATGTCGGCGAGAGACGTCAGGGAGCCGATCTTGAGGGTAGTGCCGTCAACCTTGATATAGTCCAGGCTGGGGGCGATATTCTTGATATTGACCAGCGTGGTGGGCGGGTTGGGGGAACACATGCCCTTCATGTAAGTCAGGAGGTCGGTACCGCCGGCGATGACCTGTGTTTTTCCCTTCCCGAGGGCAGCTGTGGCTTCTGCGATGGTGGCTGCGTTAGCGTGAGTGAATTTATACATCTTCTTCCTCCTATGCCTTGCCCAGCGCTTTAAGCACTTTATTGGGTGTGCAGGCACCTTTTTCGGGGTCGACCCAGACGCCTGTAGCGTTATAAATGGCGCAGATGATGCTGGAATAGTTGCTGGAACAGGGTTCGGCGATACCGTGGCATCCGTAAGGCCCGGCCGAGTCGTCGGATTCAACATCCTTGACGGTGTTCAATTCGGTCTTTATGTCCATGTAGGTGGGAAGCATCGATTCGGTGTACTGGCTGCTGATACAGGCGCCGGTAGTGGGGTCGTAAATGTCGCCGAAGAAGAGCGCCTGGCTGACCTGAAGTTCGCTGCCTGCATTCAGTTCTCTGAGTGTGCCGTCTTTATAGATGGTGCGTCCCGTGTCTACCGAATTCCAGTGTCCCAGTATGGTGACAACGCCGGTTTCGGTGTCGACCGCAACCTCCGCACAAGAGGCGCAGGCGCCGTTTACGTTGCAGGCGCTGCCGATGGGGACCCCGCCGACAGCTTTAGATTTTAGAACAGCGCCCCAGCCGACGCCTCTGCCGCAGATGGGAGGGGTGCCGCTCATGGCGGCTTTGTGAGTGATGGTCTTGGACGGGTCGGAGGTCAGGTATATCGAACTGTTTGATGCGCTCAAATCATTGATCGTTATGCCCGTGATGGTGCTGAAGGGAGCTTTGGCCAACACGGCCGTGAAAAGTTGATTGCGTGCATCCATGGCGGCGTTGAAGAAGGCTGAACCGGCGCTTACAGTGAAGGTGGAGCCGGCCTGTACGCTGGCGTCGAGAGTTGTGTCCGTAGCTCCCCAGTCGCCGCAGCGCACGTCATTGTATTTTAGACCGAGCATTTCAGCCACGATATGGACCATGGCTGTCGGTGCTCCGGAAGTTGCGCGACCGCCTCCCATGTTGATAAAAGCCTGGCCGGCGGGGGTCATGGTAACGATGCCGCCGCGTGAAGCGCCGCTGATGCCGCCGTGACCGTCGAGATGGCCGGTTATGGCGATGCCGTGCATCGTTCCGTCGGCGAGGGTCTTGGTCGCGGGGGCATGCCACTTGGAGTCGTAGGAACTGGCACTGTGGACCGCGTCAAAACAAAGGCCGATACCGTTGCCGCCCCAGACTCTGAAAGGGGTGTCCTGGGCAGGGGCGTCTCCGGCGCGCAGATTTTTCATGCGCAGCTTGTAGGGGTCCATATTCAATTTGGTAGCCAGTTTATCCAGTGCTATGTCGTAGCCGAAAGCAGCAGGCGGGTCGCCTACGCAGCGCCAGGCGCCGCGGGGCGGCTGGTTGGTGACAACTGCGGTCACCAGGGCATTAAGATTGGGGATAGTATACGTGTTTTTGAGGCCGAACCAGTCCGCGGCGAAATAACCCACTTTGCGTCCGAGGTTAGACCATGCCTGCGCGTCGCAGGCTACCAGCGTGCCGTCATTCATGGCGCCCAGTTTGATATTGGTACGCGTTTCGAACTGGCGCGTGTTCATCGTCATGTGGTTCTGCTTGGTTTCTATCAGGTGGACAGGAGCCCCGTTAACTTTTTGAGACATCACTGCCACCACAACATTCTCGTCTTCGTTCACGCCTGCGCGGTCACCGAAACCGCCGCCGCAGCCGTGAGTGAAGAAGTGCACTTTGTCGCTGTCGAGGGCAAGGTTGTTTACGATGGCCGTTTTGTGGCTGTGGGGTGCCTGTGAAGCCATCCAGACATAGACGTCGTCTCCCACCCACCAGCCGACCGCCTGGTGTTGTTCGAGCGCGTTATGCTGGTAGGTAGTGCTCCAGGGTTGAGTGGTGCTGAGCGTTACGTCGGCTTTCTGAAAACCGGCGGCGATGTCGCCGCGGGTGACTGTGGAAAAGGTCGATGTGTTGCTGCTGGGCAGTCCGCCGGACAGGGGTGAGCCTGCCTGTATGGCAGCGTCAGGGTCGGAGACCACCGTGCTGACATCATAGGTGACGGTTATCAACGAAGTCGCGCGAACAGCCGTGTACCAGTTGTCCGCCACAACCCCGGCAACCTGCTGTCCCCAGCTTGTGATGGACTGGCTCCAGGTTGGCACGTCCAGATAGGTGACGACGGCTTTGACGCCCGGTTCGGCCAGGGCCGCGGTGACGTCGATCATGGGTTTTTTATTAGCATCCAGCTTTATGTTGCCGTGAGCGATGCTGGAACCTTTTACGGCGCCATAGAGTTTCTGCCTTGCCAGCCGGTCGCCTGCGAAGTCCAGTTTGCCGAGCACCACGCGTTTGCCATGCTGATCCAGGTTACTGGCCTGGCCGATGACGTTGAGAATTGGGAGAGCCATGTTATATACCTCCTGCTATAGCTGCAACAACCATTTTCATGTTCTGGCACATGCACAGGTGGCCGGAGAGCGCCAGTCGAACGTCGTCGGCGGTGGGCTTGGGATTGCTTGCCAGGAGTGCTGTACCGGCCAGGAGAACCCCCGGGGTACAGAAACCGCACTGGATAGCGTCGGTGTTGACGAATTTCTGCTGCAACGGGGTAAGGTTGGTGCCGTCTGCCAGGCCTTCGATGGTCGTTATTTTTTTACCCGACATCTCGATGGCCAGTATAAGACACGAAAAAGTCGGGACTCCGTCTACCAGTACCGTGCAGACGCCGCACTGCCCGTTATCGCACCCTATTTTGGTACCGAAGAAACCGAGCTTGTCGCGCAGGACGAACGCCAGCGTGTCCATGTCGTCTACCTGCATATAATAATCTGCACCGTTTACTTTAAGGTCCACGAAGGTGCCGGATAACTGGGCCAGGGGGCGCACTGCTGCGAAATGGGCCTTTAGCGCGTCCAGGGTAGGCCATTCGGTCCCGTCGATCGGATCGATGAACTTGCTGAGTGTGGTGGTTACGGGAGGGCTGGTCACGGTTGTTGATTTGGTAACTGTTGATGTTGATGCATTGGTAACAGTTGTGGTTGTCTTGCAGGACGACATGAAGGCGAGAGAGCCGACAGTGGCTCCGCCAACCACCAGTCCGGCGTCTTTCAGGAATTCACGCCGTGAAACGCCTTTCAATTCTTCTTTGTTTTTTTCTTCTGACATCTGATTTATTAATCTCCTCCTAAAATAAATGATAAATGCGCTTGGACGCTATGTTTGTTCCCTTGCTTGTTCTCCTTTCTTTTGTTCTGTATTTGATCTCAATATTTAAGAATCTGTTCGTTGAAGCAGGCCCTGCCGCTAGCCCGATTACACCCAGGGCTCCGCGCACGGGAGGGGGAGGCATCCAAATTAAGACGGATGGAAGAAAACACCCATCACCCTGGTTTCCCCCGGCAAGGCCTGCTGGATCGGAACGCGTTTTACCGCCGTACGGGTCTGTTGATTTTACAGCGACCCGGGTCAGGCTGGTTCTTTGTACCCGCACGCATGTTCCTTTATCTCACCGCTTCTTTGGCCAAAATAGCCCTGCGGAATCAGTTAGATAAACACCAAGTGCAAGGATAGCATTGAGGTATTACACGCGGATGATGGGAATAAAAAAAGGCGTTACTAAATGTAACGCCCGGTCTTACAATGTTATTACGATTTTTAATACCCGGAAACCGTGAGGTGGGATGGCCCCCGATTGATTATTTAGATGCTTCGGGCGGTAAAATCAGGCAGTAACCCACGCCAATTTTTGTTTGGATGAGTTCCGGTTTTGCGTGGTCGCCCTCTAGTTTTTCACGCAGGCGCCTTATATGGACGCGGAGTGCTTCCGCTGCTCCCGGTGTTTCAGCGCCCCACATCACTTCATAGAGTTTGGAATAGGAAACAACTTTGTTTTTATTTCTCATCAGGGTGTAGAAGATCGCACCTTCCGTCCGGGTGAGTTTTATTTCAGTATCACCGTACTGGAGCCTGTTCATCGAAGACCCAAAACGGAAGGGGCCTGCATTGATCGGCGGGGTCTCATCTGATTCCTCCGTTCTGCGCACCAGGGCTTTTATTCTGGAGAGGAGTTCCATCTGCCTGAAGGGTTTAACTACGTATTCATCGGCCCCAAGTTCAAGGCCCTTGACGATATTTTCCTCTTCACCCAGAACGCTTACTATCATCGTGGGGACCGAAGAATAAAGCCGGATGGCTTTAAGTACTTCAAAACCGCTTATGTCGGGAAGTCCCAGGTCCAATATCACGACATCGGGATCATGTTGTTCCATCGCGCGGATACCGTCTTCCCCGAGGTTGCAGGCGATAATCTTGGTGTCAGGCCAGCGTATTTTCAAAGAAAGGGAGATGATTTCGACGATGTTCTTATCATCTTCTATTATAAGTACTTTCATTCAAGCACTCGCCTAATCCGGTTGTGTCAGGGGGATGGAAAAAGTGAACATGCTGCCTTTTTTCTCTTCGCTCTTGACCCAGATACTGCCGCTGTGCAGATCAACCAGCATCTTCGAGATAGCAAGGCCGAGGCCCAGGCCGCTGAAGCGCTCCTTACCCCTGTGTGAGCGGTGATATGCCTGGAATAGATGCTCCTGCTCCTGTTTCCCGATCCCCGGTCCGGTATCGCTGACTTCAACGATAAAATCTTTCTCACGGGGGTAGGCCTTAAACTCGATAGTCCCGTTCTCGGGCGTAAATTTCAGGGCATTATTCAGGAGATTGACGGCAACCTGGCGGATCCTCCCGCTGTCGATGAACACATCGGGGAAGGATGGCGCGATGTTTTCCACCAATCTCTGGTTCTTGAGTATGGCCTGGGGACGGACGCTTTCTGTGATTTCATGGAACAATTCCACCAGGTTCACACGCGCTCGCCTGAGCGTAAGTGTGCCCATCTCTCCCCTGGTCAGGTCAAACATCTCATCCACCCTGGAATTGAGTTCGATGGCGCTTTGAAACAGGGTCCGGGCGAGGCTGGTTTGGACCTCATTTCCGCTCTGGGAAGTCAATAATTCACTGGCTGCCAGTACGGAGGTGAGCGGTGTTTTTATTTCATGCACCAGGGATCTTGTAAATTCGATCCTTTCCTGCATCTGCTGTTCGAGTTGTCGGCGCAACTCTTCTTCCGCCTTATAGAGTTCTCTGGACCTTGCCTCCTCCTGCCTTCTCAGCAGGATCTCTTTTTGTAAGGCTCTCTCGGTTGTGATGTCGTAATGGGTGATAAATACCCTTGCCAGGCTGTCCTGAAAGCCGTTCGGGACTGAAACTTTTATCAGGAAACACTTGGGATAGTCCTTCGGGCCGACCAGTTCGTTGACAAAGTCGAACCTGCCCTCGAAAAAATCATTGAGATATTTGACATGGTTGTCATGATATTCGAGGACATTTTTTATCGAATCGCTGTATTTTTTCAGCATCCCGTCGGGATCGCCGGGGTTGTTGCCTAAACCTAGTTCGTTGATGCTGATTATTTTCCAGAGATTGGCGTAATCGGAGATCAGGATGTCATCGGGGTTGTCATTCAGGTATTTTTCCAGGTTGGTCACACCACGGGAACGCAGGAGATCCAGGTGTTTTTTTGCTTCCGAAAGGTCTGCCTCGCAGGTGGCGATCGGTGAATGATCGATAAGTCCCTGGTACCTGTCGATCTGGTCTGCCAGAGATCGTTCCAGCTGGTGGCGTTCAGAAATGCTTTTGTCATATGCGTTTTGCACGGCTTCAAGTTTGTCACGCAGCATCATGCACTCAGCTTGAAGGTCTTCGAGTTCTGTGCGCCCGTCCGAAGGAGAGGTTTTCTTGAATGGTGCTAGGCTGGTTCCTGCTTTAGCGGACATAAATTCTCCAACGCATGAAATTGGCAGACATAAGTAATGCTATATCCATCGATGGACGTTGTCAATCCGGAGTCGGATATAATAGCGATTGAATATTTTTTAAAGCCGCCTTGGTCTCCGCAAACACCCGTGTGATATAATCTACGCATATTAGATGGATATGGAGGTCTGCGATGGAATGCCCTAAATGCAGGCACACGATATATCTGGATTTAAGCCTTGAAGACCTGATTTTTTGCCCTTACTGCGACCAGAGGATGATCCCGCCCAAGGAGTTCAATCTGTGTCCGGTTTGCAGCGAAGAATTGCCCGTAGGGGCGTCATTTTGTTTGAAATGCGGCGAGAAGCTTGTTTCCGAGGAAAAGCCGGTGATAGACCACACTCCGGTTAGTCCTCCTGACCATAGCCGTGAGGACATATCGGGTCTGGCCAACGGGGAGCCCCCCGTCGCTAAAGAACCGGTGCCGGTCGCGGAACGCATAACTGCGCTTCCAGCAGACCAATTCCTGAAAAGCATCTACGGACAGCCTGCTGCGGAGCAGCCCTCTGTCGCCGAACCCGTTAAGCCTGCCCCGTTCGAAGTTCCCGCTTCCCGGGTCATCCCGCAGGCGTTTGTTCAAGAAAAACCGGCGGTTGAGCCGGTGAATCCTGAAAATGAGCCTCAAGCCGCACCGAAAACATCACCTGTCGTGAATGATGTAACTCACAAGGAAGAACCGGAAGTTATCCCTTTTTCGGAACCGGCCGTTCCCCCGTTTGTTGAGAAAGAAGCAGTGGCCGAGCGCGAGCCGGTGCGGACTACTTTTGAAGTCGATGAAGAAGCCGAGCCGCTTGAATCCGAATCTTCATACTCTGCATCCGCGGAACCGATAAACGCCGATGTCGAGCGGAATGCAGATAAAGAATGCCGCGCTGTTACTCCTGAGCCGATTGAACCTGGTGCGCCGGGCGATTTCGGTTTTTGCATCTCCTGCGGCCGTAAACTCCCTCCCGAAGCCCTCTACTGCCCCCGCTGCGGAAAAAGCACGGTTATGCCGGAGTTCACCGGCGCTCAGCCGGAAGCGATAACTTCGTCAGAGGGTCTCCGAAAAGAACCCGTGAAACCGGTGAATGTCGAACCCGTCTCAAGGCCGGAAGAATTTCGGGAGACTGGACCTTCCGAAGAACCTGCGCCCGTCACGCCGCCGCATGTCGAACCCAGGTACCGCCCTGTGTCATCCCGGGAGCCGATATCCAACGCTATGATGGATGTCGCGCCCTCCATGCCTCACCATCCTTATGCCCGTAATTCCGGCGGAGCTGTTTTGCGGAAAATATGGCTTAACGTCAAAGGCTGGACTGCTAACGCACTGGACGCAGCCTGGGAATTTACCAAGGGCCAGCAAAAAGGGTTCCGCGAAATTTTCAGCAAATTGTTTGAAGAGCGTGAGATAACCCCGGTTGACCTGTCCTCGGCCGAAGCGCTGAAACAGGCAGCGAAAACGGTTGCGCCGACGGTCAAGCGGCCCATACCGCGTATATATATCATCCTGGGAGTTATCGTTTATATCGTTTTATTCGTGGTTATCGGTATAACCATAAGCCGTTGTTCAAGCGGATAATATATCACGCGCCTGAACTGAAGAATAATGCTCCCGACGATTAGCCGGGAGCATTATTTATTTACTGGAATATGAGGGATATATCTAGGCTTTTATCTTCTTCTTGAATTCGTCGGCGCACCCTCCGGCTGCGAAGGTGAGGCATTGCTGGAATCCGGCATTTATACGCTTCTTCGGAGGTTTGAGTGCCATCAGGGAATGATCGGTTTTCGATTGTATCGCCGGTTGGCAAAATTCCCGAATATTGCGGCCGCCACGCATACCGCGCCGCCGAGTACCAGCGGCGCTCTCCCGCCCCTGGCGTCGGCCAGCCATCCCAGGATCGGCCCGCCGAGAGCGCTTCCTGCACCGGTGAGGACGCTTTGAAGAGCGAGCAGTCTGCCGTGCATCTCGTGCTTGCCTTCAACCTGGATTATCGCCGTGGTTGCCGTGAGGAAAACTATGGCTGAAGCCCCGGTCAGGAATACCGCGGGCACAGCGGATCCTATGTTCGGCGCCGACGAAAGCAGCAGCATGCAGGTGCCCATCGCAAATGCCCCGATGATGATATATCGTAATTGCACCAGCCCTCTCTGAGCGACTATCAAGCCGCTCACCACAGCACCTAGGCTCAAAGTTGAGTAAAGCAGGGTAAACGTTCCCGGGCTGCTATGCAAGGCTTTGGTGACGAATAACGGCAGTGTGGTGCTGAAATTGTAGGACAGCATTTGGATGGCGGCTACCATTGCGAAACTGATCCACAACGACGGCATCGAAGCGATATAGCGCAGGCCTTCGCGGACTTCGCCTTTCGCCCGCGGACGGTGAGCGTGGCGGCGCAGTTCGGATGGCCGCATTATGTAGAGGCCGTAAAGTACTGCGAGGTACGTGCCTGCGTCGATGGCGAAACACCAGCCGAAGCCCACCGTGACTATCAACAACCCGGCCAAAGCAGGCCCGGCGATACGGGCTATGTTGAACATCACGCTGTTCAGCACCACGGCGTTCGGGATGTCCTCGGGCGGGACCATTTCGGTTACGAATGATCTGCGCAGCGGGTTGTCGAACGCTAGAAACAATCCTCCCGCGGCGGCCAGGGCGTACAGTCCGGCGAGCGGCGGATGGGGGAGGAATGCCATGACTGCCAGCCCGGCGGACTGGCACATCTCGAGGGTCTGCGTCACGAAAAGCAGGTGCCTCTTGTCTGCCCTGTCTGCGAGCGCCCCGGCCCAGGCCGTGAGGAGCAGTATCGGTCCGTACTGGAAGGCGGCCAGCAGCCCGACGGCGAATCCGCTGCCTGTGACTTTCAGGACAAGCAGGGTCAGGGCCACGTTGGTCAGCCAGTTGCCTGTAACGGAGATCAGTTGGCCGGTGAAATACAGCCGGTAATTGCGGTTGCGGAGCGAGTAGAAGGTTTTGTTTATTGACTTGCCGAATTTTCCCCTGGTGGCTCCGGGCTTTGGTGTTTGAGTTTCGTCTGGCATGTTTGTTTCCGTTCCCGTCAAGTATATTCCCGATGGCTTTGATATTGCCAACGATGCGCGGCTTTCAGGAAATCTCGTCCTGTTATTCCCGCGAAGGCGGGAATCCGGAGTAAACGCATCCTGAACAGCTGAATGCTGATCGCTGATTGCTGAAAGCTGTTCGCCTGTATGTTATTATTGGATTTATGGAAATTAATATTCTTTACGACGATGGATTCGAAAATTCCGTAGACCAGGACTGGCTGGAAAGCGTCGCCCAGCAGGCCCTTCTTTCGGAAGGGCAGGATGATGCGGAGATGGGCATCCTTATCACCGGGCAAGACCGGATAAGGGAACTTCACAAAGAGTATATGGATGAAGACACCCCGACAGACGTCCTCTCGTTTGCCATGAGGGAAAAAAGCCCCGAGGGCACTCCCGATTTCGTGTTCCCCGAGGGTGAAGCCATCCATCTGGGCGAGGTCATCATCTCATTCCCCCAGGCTGAGATACAGGCCGCCGAACACAAGCACCCTGTTAAAAAAGAAGTCACCATCTTGCTGATCCACGGCGTCCTGCACCTCCTCGGTTACGACCATGACGGTCCTGTTCAGCAGTCAAAGATGCAGGACAGGGAATCCGCGATATTGGAACTCGCAGAGGGAGGACCGGCATGCGGGTTTTAGGGATTGCCGGCAGCCCGCGTTTCTGCAGCAACACGGACATCCTCATGGATGCGGCCCTCAAAGGTGCAGCGAGCAAAGGCGCAGAAACGGAGGTTATCCATGTCGCTAACCTGAACATCCTGGCTTGCAGTCATTGCGATGCCTGTTTGCGCTCCGGGAACTGCATGTTCACCGATGACATGCAGAAGGTGATTAAAGAGATTGAACAGGCTGACCGGATTGTTCTGGCGGCCCCCATACACTTTATGGGGCTTCCCTCTCAGGTCAAAACCATGGTTGACCGGGCGCAGTCGTTCTGGGTCAAAAAGTACCTGTTAAAGGTCCCTCCCCTGGCCGGCAGCCGCGAACGCAAAGGGCTTTTCGTGACCGTGGGCGGCAGGACAGGCGAGCATCTTTTCGACGGGGCGCTGGCCACCGTAAAAGCTTTCTTCGCGACTCTTGATATCAAGTATGCGGGGATGGTGGCTTTTCAGAATGTCGATGCCCGGGCGATGGTGCTTGACCATCCGGAGATGACTGATGAAGCTTTTATCGCTGGGCAGCTACTGGTTGATGACTCCTCAGCGGCGGCACCGCTGCCCCCTGCCTGTTAAGATAAATTATTTACACCGTGTAAAAAGAGACGCGTGCACGCGTCTCTTTTGTTTTTCTATGTGCAAGCTTGAAAAACTTGGTTAAATTCAATGGTATGGGTTGAAAGCGTTTTTAAAGCTGTTGGTACTCATTTATTGTTTTGTTAAAGGCATTAATGATAAAAAAAATATATATTAACGATAATTAACAGCTATTGACATCAAGGCAAAAATAGATATAATATCGGTTGATTGGTCTCGGAACACTGAAAACACCTGGATATTTTTAATAAGGCATTCCAACTTAAACATTTGAAGAACAGTTATTTTTCATGGGGGAGGTCGCCTATAAAATTTCAGATGCATATTTTCGGTAAGTGTAACAGGCAGATTATTTGTAAGGAGGTTTGAACTGTTGGGATTTTTTAAGAAAAGCAAGTGGGTGATTCTGGGCGGCCTGGTTTTCGGCGTGATCGGGGCACTCGCTGTGAACTGGGGCAATCCCAATAACATGGGCATCTGTTCCGCCTGTTTTCTGCGGGACATCGCCGGCGCTCTGAAATTACAGGCCAATGGCGCTGTTCAATACTTGAGACCTGAAATCTTCGGGTTCGCATTGGGCGCATTCGGTACTTCATTGGCTTTCCGCGAGTGGCGTCCCCGCGGCGGATCTTCTCCCATAATAAGATTTATCCTGGCTATGTGCGTCATGGTGGGTGCCCTTGTATTCCTGGGATGCCCGATCCGCATGCTGCTGCGTCTTGGCGGCGGTGATTTGAGTGCCCTGGTTGCCCTCGCCGGGCTTATCGTCGGCGTTCTTGTTGGAGTGTTCTTTTTGAAAAGGGGATTTACCCTGGGTCGTGCGGTCAAAATGCCCGCCGTGGCCGGAATTATCATACCTGTATTCGCTCTCTTGCTGTTTATATTGGTTGCCATCAAATCGAGTGTACTGGTTTTCAGCACTGCCGCTCCTGGTTCCCAGCACGTCAATGTTTGGCTGGGCCTTGGCATCGGTCTGGTGGTGGGTTTCATAATTCAGCGCACGAGGTTCTGTTCGGTAGGCGGCTGGCGCGATATCTTCCTGGCCAAAGATTTTTACCTATTCAGTGGTTTGGCCGCATTCCTGGTAGGCGTTCTGGTCACCAACTATGTCGTCGGCAACTTTGCCGCAGGCGGGTTATTGGGGTCGCCCCATGGTGATATTTTTTATCATTGGGGCTTCACCAAACAGGCGATCGCTCTGCCGTATGTCGATATAGCAAAAGGTGCTACGGCTTTATCTCAATATATATGGACCTTTCTTGGTTTCGTTCTGGTGGGCCTGGCGGCAACCCAGATGGGCGGCTGCCCGTTGCGTAATCTCGCCATGGCGGGTGAAGGCGATACCGACGCGGGGGTCAGCGTACTTGGCTATATCGCCGGGGGCGCCATTGCAGTCAATTTCCTTGTTTCGTCGAGCTCTTCCGCTGGTTTGGGGAAATATGCCCCCTGGGCTGTAGTGGGAGGCCTCGTTTTCTGCATAGCTCTCGGTTTCCTGATGCGGGACCAAGAAGCTGCGTAGATAATCTCTGGAAACATGTTAATCGCGGATGGCAAACTAAAAATCGGCTCGCCAGGTCTTCGGCGACATAAGCCATTCAAAGTTTGCCATCCGCTTTTGGTTGCAGGTACAGCGTAACGTTAAATAATATCAAGACCGTCGATAGGAGGGGTTATGTTTGAAGTCGATGTGATGGGTTTCGCCTGCCCGATCCCGGTTATCCGAGTGCAAAAAGCGATAGCAGGTCATCCCTCGGAACAGCTTCTGGTCAAGGCAGACAGCAATACGGCTAAAGAACACATTACCCGGCTTGCGGAAAGCAAAGGCTACAGTATAAAAATCGAAGAAATCAAGGGAGAGATCCGGCTCGAACTGACCCCGAAGGCTTGATGTCTCAGTCCGTGAAGACGTAGCTTCCTTTTTTTAGGTAGGAATAGAAAGTGGCCATCGTCGAAATAATTGAAAGGTACATCAAAACAGCCAGGAACCAACCCGGCCCTATCCCCAGGATGGCGATGACAAGCGGGCTCAGCCAGAAAAGAAAATTATACTTCGCGACCTTCGTCGGCGTCGGGAAATCGAACGAGCGCGTACGCCGTTTCCACAGGTACGTGGCGATACCGCCAAGCACGAATACGCCGCCCAGCAGCGCCGGTCCGGCGTAAAGATACGGGTTAAGCGGTATAAAATTGTCTGCTCTCTCGAACACTCCGGCGCGTATTGCCAGCAGGAGGCTGGGCATAAACATAAGCTGGTCGGCGGTCATATCGAACAGGGAACCAAAAAGGGTGGACTGCCCGAGCCTGCGGGCGGCCAGTCCGTCAAGGGTGTCAGTGAGGGATGCGATAATAAGTACGATGCCCGCTGCGATCGTTCCGTTTGCCGTATGCCTGAATAATAACCATGCTATCACTCCTGCCAGGGCCATGCGGAGGAGGGTAAGGGCATTGGGGACATTGTAGGACGGTGAAATGGAGCGGGATGTTATTTCAGCCATATTCTCCCCTTGTTGTTAGGCCGGAATAGATGGCGTATAGTAACATCTTGCCTGGCCGGCGTCAAAGCCGTGGAGTAGTTACCCTCCCGGGACGGGCTTCCGGTTCCTCTCGAATAGTGCGGACTCAGTTAAACCGCCACTTTTTCCCGTTTACGAACGGTGTCCAGGCTCTCCCTTAACGCTTTCATAAGGTCGACGCTCTCCAGGCTCTTCGGGATTTTAGTCTCCTTCAGTTCCACACCTTTAAGCTTGGCGTCGACTACTTTTTTAAGGGCGTCCCGGTAGTCGTCCTTGTATTTATCGGGAGTGAAGGGCTTTTCGAGCGCCTTAACCAGCGTCTCGGCCAGCGATAGTTCAGCGGCGGTCACCGCCTGTTTTGGGGCCTTGAGTTCATCGGTTGCCAGCACCTCGTCATGATAATACATGGTGTGGAGCGCAAGTACGTCCCCGATGGGGCGCAGGGTGCACAGGTGTTCGCGTTTCTGGAAACTCACCTTGGCTATCCCGACCCGTTTCGTTTTTACGAGTACCTCGCGCAGCAGGGCATAAGGTTTGGCGCCGATGTCTTCCGGTTCCAGGTAGTAGCTGTTCTGATAGTATACCGGGTCGACTTCCGAGGCTTCGACGAAGCTCATGATATCGACCGAGTGGGCCGTGGCCACGGGCACTTTTTCGAAATCGTTTTCGTCCATAACTACGAACTGTTCCTTGGAGTATTCATAGCCTTTCACGGTGTCGTCTGATGTGAAATATTCGTCGTCTTTCTCGCAGTACCATTCTTCGTGAGGGCGGGTGAGGCACTTCTTATGCAATACGCGGAAGCTCACAGGTTTGATGTGAGTGGCTACGTACATCCTGACTGGGATGATTACAATGCCGAAACTGATGACGCCTTTCCAGAAAGATTTGGCCATGTCCCCCTCCTGTGCCTGAATATTTTTAGTCTAGCATACAGCGGGCTGCTGGGTCTTCAGGGTTGGCGGCTATGCTAAACTAGGTTTATGCCCGAGGAGAAGAATATGGAAGAACAGGATAGATCGGCCCCCGAGACGCCTTTGGAGGCATGCCCCCGCTGGCTCTGTTTCAGCTTTGAAAACCCCCTGAGGCTGTTGATCCACAACCCGGTAAAGATGCTTGGCCCTTACGTGAAAAAAGGCTGGACCGTGATGGATGTCGGCCCCGGCATGGGCATCTTCACTATCCCGCTCGCCCGCATGGTCGGTAAAAATGGCCGCGCCATCGCCGTCGATATCCAGCAGTCCATGCTGGACGGTGTTCAAAATTATGCCCGGCGGGCCAAAGTTGAAGACCGCGTGGAATTTCACCTGAGCAAACCAGGGGAACTCGGGGTTTCAGGCCCTATCGATTTCACCCTGGCTTTTTGGATGGTGCACGAGGTCAGGGACCGCGCCCGGTTCCTGGCCCAGATAGCAGCCGCCACCAGGCCGGGCGGGATGTTGTATCTTATCGAACCGAAGTTACATGTAAAGAAAGAGAATTTCGACGACTCTATAGCCATGGCGGGGGCAGCCGGGTTCGAGGTGTCGGAACGGCCGAAAGTGGCCATAAGCTATGCCGCCTTGCTCCAGAAAAAGGCATGATTGATTCATGACTGCTATTTTACCTTGTCATTGCCGGGCGTCGAGCCCCGGCAATCCAGATTAACACTCTCGTTTGACTGGCCGGACGGATGTTGCAGAACGATCTTTTTGTCATTCCCGCGAAGGCGGGAATCCAGTGTCCGTGTTGAGGGATTTGTTTTTGCTGTTTCCCTCTTATTCTCTCATATAATCCCAGCCTTGGGCTTGTCCTCGAGGCTCGAGGGATCGATTTCCACCGTTTCCCGACTATTTGCCGACTATTCTGTACCAATCGGTACCAACGAAAATTGTCATCCCGAGCAGTAGCCCCGGTAATCTGGAGCAATGGGGCGGGGCGTTTTTTTCACCGTTGGTCCTTGGTGATTTTTGTTACATAACCCCGCCTCGGGCGCCTGTAAAGTAGAATGGAAGTTAAAACACTGGGTTGTTGAAGGGTAAAAAAGTGAAGATAGGGTTGAATCTATTATTGGTTCTCGTTGCCGTTATCATATCGGCCGCTGCTGGTTGCGTTACGACTGGAAACACTATCACAGACTCAACTATCGCTATTTCAACAACCGTACTTGCCCCTGATACGACAGCAACTTCTTCGGCAGTCCCCGCGACGACTGCTGCTCCGGCGACTGTCACCGGTGTTGCCACGGCTCCTGCCTCAACTTTTCTTGTGCCGGCTACAACTGACGTTTTTTCAAAGCCTCCGCTTGTGCCCCCGGACCCCGCGGTTTACCCGATTATCGTGGGCGGGGTGACGACGGTGATCCTGGCAGACGGCCATTTTGCGCCGCCCATCATCATGGTCCCGGTTGGGACGACCGTGGAGTGGCAGGTGACCGACCATCTTTCGGATCATGCTATCTACGGCGATGACGGCCAGTTTTGGGGCGGTGTGATTGCCTGGATACCCCTTGACAAGACTTTCACCGTTCCAGGCACCTTCAGCTATCATGACGTAGAGTCGATGGGCGGGAACGGAACGGTCATCGTCTTCTGAGTGTAAAAATTGGCTATATTCATGTATTATTATAAATGACACTAATTGCGGTACTTATTTAGCGAGGTAAAGATGAGTGGTTTGAAATTTAAGGCGGTAGGGCTGGCATTGCTGGTAGTGATGTCCGGCACGTTCGCCGGCTTTGGGTGCTCCAAAGCTTCGATTGCGTCGCTCCCTTATATTCCGACGGCCTATTATGCCAGCATCGAGGTCGGTCAGGACGAGTTGCTGGGCGCTTATTTTGAACCCGACTGGGGCAACGTCGATACGGCCAGCAAGGCATACAATAACCTGGCTTTCATTTTCAAAGATGTTAAAATCAGCCAGTATATGCTCACCGATTCGGCAAACGGCGTTTTCAATCTCGGCAATATCCGGTGCAAGGAGTTGTTGGGCGGGACTGTTGCGACGCTGAAACCCGGCGACGAGATCGACGTCGTGGGTACCGACAGGGGAGTCCTGGCCGGCACGCAGGATTGGCTGTCGTTCACTGAATGCATTTTTCTTCCGGCGAATTCAGCGAATATACCTGCCCCTGGCTCGCCTAAATTCGTTCCGTCTTACTAGGCTGGTTACTTATCCGTAATAACCTGGCATAGGTCGGGCCCCGGGAAACCGGGGCCCGATTTTTGTTTAAAGCGTTAGCGCCGAAACCCAAATATGGGCAATTCCGAACCATACAGCCGCGGCCAGCATCGGCCACGAACCGAGGAGGTAGGCTGAAGCTGTCAGCAATATCGCCGGCGACACCGCCAGCGGAAGGGGGAGGCCGGCCAGGGAAGCTCCCATCAGGGCCGCGATCCGTCCTCCCGCGAAGTACCTTGCCCATGCTGCGTAGTAGAACGCCAGGGCAAGACAGACAATCGCCAATGCCGGGATTGAAAACCTTTTATCGAACGAGAGCGAATAGAAGAATGGGATTATGAGTATCGCAGCGCGGCCTATGTTTTCTGCGATGTTGAGGGCTAAGGGTACAGGGCCTTTATCGCTTTTCGCGGACTGGGGAAGCAGTATCCAGAGGATATTTGGCAACATGATGAGGATGGGGATGAGCGCCCCGGATTTTATGGGTATGTTCATCGGCGTGCTTAAATGATCTTGTCCTCTTTTTTGGCCCGGGCGTCCATTATGTTACCTGTGACGAACCCGACTGCCAAACCGATAGGTATGCCTATCAGCGGGTTTTGGATGGCCGCGCCCAGCGCGACTCCCATAGCTGTTCCGATCGCCAGCCAGAGGCCCATATTCTGGCCTTCGCTGATGAGGCCGTGCGTCTTCTTGAGATGGGAATATATGGTTTCCATCCCGCCCAGGTAAGCCCTCTTCTGGTTGATGGGGATCTGGGGGGCATTCACAGACATATCGGCCAGCATCTTGTCCATTTCAGGCTGGAGTATTTTGCATCTGGAGCATGTCGGCGCGAATTCATCGACACGGCGGGCGAGTTTCAGAAAACGGTCGAAATGATAGTCGCGGGAGTCGGCGGGGCCTATGCGTTCCTTCGCTGACGCGACGGCTTTTTCGAGGTTGCTGTACCATTCGGTCGGTTCAGGCATGTCTATCGTATCTCCCTCGATGGTTGTCATTGCGAGCGCAATGCGGCAATCTCATTCCCCACAACCCAACGCCACACGTGTCATTGCGAGCGCAGCGCGGCAATCTCGTTCCCCGCATCCCGTGTCATCCCGGAGCGGCATCCGGGATCCATTTCATTTCCTCGCGGACTTCTTCCCCCCATGTATCCCGGGCCTCGGGGCCGTTTCGCCTGGTGTCATTGCGAGCGCAGCGCGGCAATCTCGTTTCCCCAGCCCCAACCCCGGGTTGTCATTCCCGGGCGTCGAGACCCGGGAATCCAGAATTTGGAGGAGGCGTGCCCTCTCCCTTAGAAAAAGGGAGACAAAAGAGGGATTTTCTAAATCTCCTTCACCTTCTTTGCATCGCGTGTTATCGTAGCTGACAGCTGAGAGCTGACCGCTGACTGCTCGGCTACACCTTCGGGTTCATCTTCTGCCACCCCGTCGCCTGCTCATAGGCGTGGGCGATGCGGAAGATGGTCTCTTCGGCGAAGGGCTTGGCGATGATTTGCATCCCGATGGGGAGCCCGCTGGCGAAACCGGCCGGGATGGAGATGGCGGGGACCCCGGCGATGTTGATGGGCAGCGTGCAGACGTCGCTCAGGTACATGGCCAACGGATCGTCGCCTTTCTCCCCGGCCTTGAACGGCACGGTGGGAGAAGTTGGCGTGATGAGGGCGTCGTATTTCTCGAAGGCCTTGTCGAATTCCATTCTGATAAGGGTGCGCACCTTCTGGGCTTTGAGATAATAGGCGTCATAATATCCTGCGCTGAGGGCATAAGTGCCCAGCATGATACGGCGTTTGACCTCGGGGCCGAAACCGAACTGGCGGGTCTTTTCCATGGCTTCCCACATGCTGTCGGTGCCCTGGAATGAAAACCCGTATTTTACTCCGTCATATCGCGCCAGGTTGGCGGAGGCTTCGCTTGGTGCGATGATGTAATAAACGGCAAGGGCATAAGGTGTGCTCGGAAGGCTGACCCCGCGCTCGACACTGGCGCCCAGCTCTTCGAGCTTTGCGATTGCGATCTCCATCGCGGCGGCCACTTCGGGCTGCATGCCCTCTACGAAATATTCTTTGGGTATGCCCAGGCGCATGCCCTTGATATCTTTGTTGAGGCTCTTGGTGAAGTCGGGCACCGGGCAGTCGACGGAGGTCGAATCGCGTTCGTCACGCCCGGAGATGGCGTTCATCACGATGGCGGAATCGGTGACGTCCTTCGTCATCGGGCCGATCTGGTCCAGCGATGAGGCGAACGCTATGAGCCCGTACCGGCTCACACGGCCGTAGGTGGGCTTGAGGCCCGTTATGCTGCAAAATCCGGCTGGTTGCCGGATGCTCCCGCCTGTATCAGACCCAAGGGCAAAACAGCCTTCTCCTGCCGCCACAGCGGCTGCGGAGCCGCCCGAAGACCCTCCGGGGATGCGGGTCAGGTCCCAGGGGTTATGCGTTGTGAAATAGGCCGAGTTCTCGGTGGATGAACCCATGGCGAACTCGTCCATATTGGCCTTGCCCAGCAGGACCATGCCGTTCGCGTAAAGCTTTTCGATGACGGTGGCATTGTAGGGCGGAAGGAAGTGTTCGAGCATCTTGGAGGAGCAAGTCGTGCGCACGCCCTTCGTGCAGAGGACGTCTTTCATGACTCCGGGGACGCCCGTGAGGGGGCTGCATTCGCCGGCGGCTATCTTCTTATCCGCCTGGGCGGCCTGCTGCAGCGCGAGGTCGCCGGTTACGGTCATGAAAGCCTTGACCTTCGGATCGACTTCCTCGATGCGTTTGAGCAGCGACTTGGTGAGTTCTACGGAAGATATCTGCTTTGATTTGAGCAGATCGTGCGCTTCGTGGATAGTAAGATGTTCGGGGTGTGTCACATTAGCTCCTTAAGCAGTGCTATTCCATCACGGGGCGGATGCGGAAAAACTCGCCGTCGCGTTTCGGGGCGTTGGCGAGGACTTCTTCCTGCGAAAGAGAAGGGGCGATGACGTCGTCCCTCATCACGTTGCAGACCGAATTGGCCTGGGCGGTGGGCGGGATGCCTTCGGTGTCTACGCCCTTGAGCACCTCGAAGTTTTCAAGGATGTTGGAAAGCTGGTCGCCGAAATGGTGGATATCATCTTCGGTCATGCCCAGTTTAGCCAGGGCGGCTATGTGGAGTACTTCTTCACGGCTTAGCTTCATATTACCCTCTCAATGGACGAATTATAACGCTTAAAGAGATTACGGGGCAAGGACGGAGATAATTGACTGGACCACAGGGTTACAGTGCGTGCACTGAGAGGCCTTTTAGTGATACCTCTGTGGAATTGGCCGTCGGCCAGGGGGAGGACTCTATATCTGACGTTGCGGAATTGGTATAATGATTGCGCAAATATCGATTCATAAAACAGGGTCATTAGAAGGATTTTATCGATGAAACTTCGAGAACGGATCATCAGCCTTATCGGACATGAAATCGTCGTCAATGCCCCGGAAGAAGTTTTCCAGGCAAACGAAAACGAAGGGCCGAACGACGAGCCCTATTACGATGACGCGGAATACTGCGAAGGGATCCTAGAAGAGGTCGGTGAAGATTATCTGCTGATTAAGGCATTGGATAAAGACAAAGGCGGGGTTGTGCCGACCGGCACAGAATATTTCGCGCATCTCGAGTGGGTCAACACGCTGACACATGTCCGGGACTGTAAAAAATGCGCCGTGGATTCTGCGATGAACTCGTCTCTGAAAGGGAGATAGGATCCAAACGCATTGGCATTGAACGAGGTCAACTGGAACCAAAAAGTGACGCCGGGCGGCATAAATCCGCCCGGCGTTATTATGGATAACCTCTTAATGCATGTAGAAGTAAACGAAGATAATAAACCCGATGAAAAGCAAAAGAACCACCAAATTACATCCGCAATTTCCGCCGCGCCTTCTTCTCATTCCCCATCTATTACCATACACCATTTGATTGACCTCCTCCTTTTAGCGGAAAGTTGGATAGCGGAAACACGCAATTTTCGACCGCCGCCATGTGATTAAGTTTTATCTCAGTTTGGTTCCGCAACTCTGGCAGAAACCGGCACCCGGCGCATTTTGTCCGCCGCAGCGCGGGCAGAAGGCGCCCTGCTGGGGCGGATATTGTGCCGGCGGATACTGAGGCGGCGGATACTGGGCAGGATAAGGAGTTGGAGCCGCGTACTGGGGAGGATAACCTCCCTGCATCATGCCGGGAAACTTGGGGTTCGGGCCGTATTGATTGTTGCCTTGCTGGCTGTCTGCTAACAGTACAAACAGCAGTATGAACTCCCCGACAAGGGGAACAAAAGTGATGAATATCCACCAGCCGCTGCGGCCGGTGTCGTGCAGGCGGCGCACTACCACAGCCCAGCTTGGGATGATGATTAACAGGCCGTAGAGGCCCAAAACTAACATGATCGGCGAAAAGGATGAACTGCCGCTGGCCAATCTGATGTAATAGAAGATATATATCGCACTGAATATCACGCTGTTGATGAGGGCAAAAGTCCAGTATTCCCTGCGCCGCGCGCGTCCGCTGAAGGTAGCGTATTTTCTTAATACATCCAGGTACCAGTGCATATCAGCCTCCTTTTGAGAACCAGATTAATCGGTCTGTCCGTATTTAGTTAATAATTGTCATACCACTGCTGGTTTTTCCTTAGCGTATCGAAGATGGCCAGCACCCAGAAAGCCATCGGAAGGCCGTAGCTCAAACCGATAAGCAGATTATCAGGCAGCCAGGAAACATCGGAGACGTAGAATACCATAAATATAGTTACAATCAGGATGGGTAAACCGCTCAATACAAACGCCAGCCAGAATTTCCAGCCGTCGCGTTTGTAGGTATACAGCCAGGTCCAGTAAAACAAGAACACTGCGAGGAGTACAGAAACGGTTTTGCTTTTACGGGATGTAGAACCGGGAATGGCAGGGGAGCCGCAAACATTGCAAAATCTGGCATTTGGTTCCAGATAACCGCCGCATTTTTGGCAGGTTGCTGTCATACTCACCTCCACGGTTCATTCATTATAAGGTATGTGTCAATAGGGTGGGGGCGAAGAATACGAGTTAAAGCTGTTCTTAATGCAGAGGAATTTGATTATTGGCGGTTGAGAGCGGAAAGATTCGTGGGGGATTTGACCCGCCGACCGCTTGAATTTTACAAAATGAGAATGTATCTAGATGGTGGGATATGGTACCTTAACCCCTGGTTGCCTCAGCAGCGATATGGCCTGCGAAATTGGTAATAAACGCTCTAATCCCAGTTAGTGTTGACATTTCAGAGAATTGGCCCGTTTTGATGGCTGAATTTGGGGACAATATCACGGCTGCAGACGTATAAAGCTGTTCTTGGATCAACTTTCGGCACAACAAATTATATCTTTCTGAATATGAAGCACCTACAAATTCTGGGAAAATTGAAAAATTCACACAGACGTCGGTTACCTTTGTTGTGGAGTTTGGCGACTCTTCTAACAACATAAACCAACCCAAAAATGGTTTTTGGGCATCTTTTCCGAAAGCCCCTTCGCGGTAGGCGGTCCAAAAATCGACGGCCGATCCGATAGCTTCTTCCGACCGGTTGTTGAAGTTGTTGCCGAAGGATCCGACCTGAGATTTAAATTCTAAAGCCGCCACCAACCTTCCATGGTTCAATATGGTCATATCCCATTGTTTTGTCGGGCGAAAAAAACCTGGCAAAGTTAGCAATTTTTTTTCAAACTTGATTTCGGCTTTCGGTAGTCCGTTAGCACTGATGATTGCGGTGATAATCTTGCGGAAACCGTCTAGCGTTTTTCCAGCCAGGACTCCAGATTTACTCCTTGTTTTCCAAAATTCTTTTACTGCTCGATTTACGTTATTGGGATATCCTACAAGGTCTAACATAGGCACATACCTCTGTCGTCATTTCCATCTACCAGTCTGCTTTCACTTTGAGATAACCCAAATAACTTGTAAGTGGCCGAATTACATAACGAAATATCGTGACTTGTTGACGCGTTAATCAGTTCAGTCCTTATTGACTCAGGCACGTTATTCCAGTTAGGAATTCGTATTCTTTTGAGATATTGTGCCTGGAAGCGGAAACAGCCACCATTCATTTTTGTTGAGTAAATCGAGATAAACAGACGCGCTATTCCTGAAATGAGGACAGCTTGCAAGGCTCTTAAGTCCCAATAATCAGAAACAATGTAATACAAATTATGATGCGGATAAAAATGGCCATCTTCCAACACGACGTTCGCAAAACCTTTGATATCCGGTATTAAAAGTTTTGGTCTCGAAGTGAGGGCGGGGTTTATTCGGTCAATAGTTCGAAACCATGATTTTGGAGATTTCTTTGCCACATGCCTTCGAAGAAGAGTATCTTGGTGCGAGATTAAGTACTTATCCAACCTGGGGTAGTCGGCCAATTCTAATAAAGCACCATTGGGTCTAAATGGATTGATTACGCAATTTCCGTGCCAATTTACTTTTCCGTCTAGGATGTCTTTGGTCATCAATAACGGAATTTTACAATCTGGTTCGACATCCAGGTTATTGCATTGTCCGATGAAAATATTGTCTGCGCCTGTGGCTACGCCTATCCCGATTTTGCAACCGGTTTCCTCAATACTTGGTAGTGTTTGTTCCAAGCGTCTGACCAAAGATAACTGATCAAATGATTCAAGAATCCACGGTTGCGAGTAGGATGTTACATCAGAAATCTCAATCCCCCAGGCCTTATCCAACGCGGGTTCCATCAATTCTTTAGCGAGATAAACTAGGGATTCCCGATTTATGGAAGAGTGTGCGACTCTTGTGGGTCCAGGGGACTCATTTGCGATAATAAAAATCGATGGGTACGCCATAACCTCTGACAAAAAAGCCGGTGTGTTGACCATATCAACGTAATACTTCAAGTGGTATCTTTGCGCGACAAGTTTTCGAAGAGGCCCACCATATCGATTTTTTGTCCAACGGTCTGAGCAGATATAGCTTAGGATGCCCTGCTTCGCCAAACTGGCAAGCCCATGCTCGATGAAGGGGATATATAGATCAGCACGGTCAAATAATGTAATATATCGTTTTCGATATTCTACGAGTAGATTATCCGGGATTAGTTCTTGGCGCACATACGGGGGATTCCCAACAACAAAATCGAACTTATGGGGCAATTCAATCAACAGGAAATCCCCTTGTATGAGCCACCCGTTCGAAAGTTGTTCTGATTCATTGTCTGAAAGCCCAGCTTCCCGAAGCATTGCGATAAGGTTGTGATGAGTCTTCAGTAAGCTTTCTTGATGTAATTCGATACCGGTTACACATTGGCGAAGGTCGGAAACAATATTATTCCCGAAACTTGGAGATGACCGATAAGAATTAATCAGTCTTTTAACTATTACACGCAAAAAATCACCCTCACCGCAGGAAGGCTCTAATATGTGCTTTGAATACAGGGGTTGATCTTCGGTATAACCGGCCATGTCTAGGATGAATTCGACTACATCTCGGCGCGTGTATATCGCGCCTCTCCCAGACATCTGATCGATTAGAGGGGATCCTGGAAGATTTTCCGAACCCAACATTTGAGGAATAGATTGATTACCCATAATTTCTTTAATGTAAATAGTGTTTCTTAAATCGGGCAAATCATACCATTTATTTACGTTGATTGGTATCGAAAAGCCGGGTTTTTTTGAAACGCTCAGTGTTCTAATCGTCCCAAAATTCTACAGTTTTTCCAGTTAGTATCTATAGAGTTAGTTGGGGTAGAATATAACCGTTTGTTTCTAACCTACGACTTCGATCTTCTATATTATTTATCGATTTTTTCCCGCTAATGGAAAATCATTAAAGGAATGATGCCTTGCTCAAATATAAAACATTTCATATCGTCTCCCTCGGCTGTGCCAAGAACACGGTTGATGCCGATTCTATGGCCCAACTGCTGACCGAGGCTGGTTACGAACTCGTTGAGAATCCGAAGAAGGCTCGCGTCTTAATCGTCAATACCTGCGGTTTTATCAGGAGCGCGAAAGAGGAATCCCTCGATGCTCTTTCCGAACTGGCAAGCCTTAAGAAAAAAGGCCAGATTTTGATTGCCACCGGATGCTTGCCCCAGCGCGACGGCACAGAGATTGTAACCGAAGTCCCCAGAATAGATGCCATCTTGGGCACGCGCCGCTGGATGGACATCGTGGAACTTGTCGAGAAACTGGTAGATGGGAAGCACTCAGCCGTCAGCTATCAGCTTTCAGCGGCTGCTACTGTCGGCACCGATGAACATGGGGTTCAGCGTGTTTCAGTTCAGGGCGCGAGTGCCTACATCAAGATTGCCGACGGCTGTTCTCGCACCTGCGCTTTCTGCGCCATCCCTCTCATCAAGGGCCCTCACGTCAGCCGCCCGCCCGAGGCGATTCTTGCTGAAGCGGTTTCATTGCAGGCGAGAGGAGTTAAAGAAATCGTTCTCCTTGCCCAGAACACTACCGACTACGCCCATGATTTAGGGATGAAGAATGGCCTGGCGCAACTCCTGACTAAGATGACTGCCGCCGCGCCTGAAGTGGATTGGATCCGCATCATGTACGCTTATCCCGGCTACGTCACCGACGAGCTTATCGAAGTCATGGCGACCCGCAAGCAGATAGTCCCTTACCTCGATTTGCCTCTCCAGCATGCTGACGCCGATGTGCTCAGGCGGATGGGGCGCCCGACGAATACCGAATGGGTCTACAAGACCCTCGCCAAAATGAGGAATACCATACCGGGGATTGCTCTCCGCAGCACTTTCATCGTCGGTTATCCCGGAGAGACTGAAACCGAATTTAAAAACCTGCTGGATTTCATCGAAGATATCCGTTTCGACAAGCTGGGGGCGTTCAAGTTTTCGATGGAGGCAGGTACCGCCGCCGAAGCGCTAAGCGATACTGTTCCCGAAGAAGTGAAGCAGGAACGCCTCGACCGCCTGATGGAAAAACAGCAGGCCATCTCCCTCGCGTGCAACGAGGCTTTCGTGGGGCGCGAACTGAAAGTATTGATAGAGGGCGCGGGCGAGGGCATTTCAATCGGCCGCAGTTACCGCGACGCTCCACAGGTTGACGGGCTTGTTCTGGTAAAAGGTGAAATCGCCGCCGGGGAGATGATTGATGTCCGAATCACCGGGGCCACGATTTACGACCTCGAGGGTAAAGTCCGCTAATATACACTGGTCTTAAACCCTGGTCTGTCATTGTCGGACTTGATCCGACAATCCATTGCCTCGCTTTAGAGGGCGGTGAGCCCGTAAAAGCAAAAGATGATTTCGTGTGTTTTGGATCTCATCCAGAATCGAGACTCGTCCTCCTTGTTGACACCAACCACTTATACAACTATCGTGTTTTGATGGGACTAAACATTTTTTGAAAGGAGAAGGATGACTGATACTGTAGCAGTTCAATCCAAATCCATGCCTCCCGTCTCCCGTGGTGAGGTGGTCCTGCGCACCGTAGGCCTGAGCAAGCGCTTCGGCAAAATCGACGCGGTCAAGGACGTCAACCTCGAACTGAGGCGGGGAGAGGTTTTTGGGTTCCTGGGCCCCAACGGGGCTGGTAAAAGCACGACCGTGAGCATGATCCTGGGCCTCATCGCCCCGACATTCGGCTCTGTCGAGCTTTTCGGTATGAAACAGGACGGCAACCGCTGGCCTGCGTTGAGGCGGGTCGGCGCCATCATCGAGGAGCCGGCTTTTTATCCCTATTTGTCAGGCTGGAAAAACCTCGAAGTCATGCGCCGCACTATTGGCGGCATCCCCGCAAGCAAAATCACCGAAGTGCTGGAAAGGGTCAACCTGCTGGACCGTGCCAAAGACCAGTACGGGCATTATTCCATGGGCATGAAGCAGCGCCTGGGCATCGCGTCCACCCTGCTGCGCGACCCGGAGCTCATCATTCTCGACGAGCCCACCAACGGCC
>Ga0118677_10000692_pt1 | contig 73295 bp, 57 predicted proteins | sample AliMusrvi5mmetaG_FD_86154 | JGI IMG/M metagenome (GOLD analysis project Ga0118677, IMG submission 86154) | reverse complement strand
CGAGTTGCCCCGCTGGCTCCACGAATACAATCATTTTAGGAATCACAAGTCGTTACAAAGGAAAACGCCCATGAGTCGTATCGGCGAGAGAGTGAACAACGTCTTGCAACTCCACAGCTAGTCATTCAGACTCAGGGGCGTCTCGTCTTCGTGGCCGGGCCAGTCCGGCTTGGGGCCGAAGAGCACGTCCATGTCCTCCGCGTCCATGGCTTGGCAGCCCAGGATGTTGGCGGCGGGCAGGAAAAAGGCCTCCTGGCTGATGGGCACGAAGTCGCCGTTGCCGCCGGGGCTGCCGTCAGGTTGGTGGATGAACGGCAGAAGGAAGGCCCCCAGCTCGTTCAGGCCGCTCAGGTGCAGCGTGGTGAAGCCGCGCGCGGTGCTGTGGTGCTTCGGCGTCTGGTAGGCCAAAAGCCCTTCGGGGATCTGCCGCAGGTAGATCCGCAGGCCCGAGAACCGGTCGACAAAGTCGCGCATCGCCAGGGCGCCGACCATGTCCGAGCCGATCCAGCCCCCGGTGAGTTCCGGCACCTTCACGTCCAGGTATGTCGTGCAGAGATTCATGTTGGTCGGCTCCTTGGCTGGCGTGCCTGCTTTCGCGCCTGGCGGCTGCCCCTGCCGTCGGCTCCACCTTCGCCAAGGCCCATCGCGCTGTCAAGAACAGTCGTTGCCCACGGCCCTGGGCGTCTCCTCGATGACCTTGATGCGCCGCCAGTGGCCGCTGCGGAAGCGCAGGGCGAATGAGCCCGCCAGCGCGGCGATGTAGGCCGTGAGGCAGAGCCACGGGCCGTGGATGCCGCCGGTGCCGGTGGCCACCAGATACCAGGTGGGCAGGATGAGCACGCCGACGCTGGCCGCAAGCATGGTCAGCATGACGAAGCGCGTGTCGCCCGCGCCCTTGAGCGCGCCGAAGTAGATGATGGAGACCCCGTCGATGAGGCTGTACAGCGCCACGTAGCGCAGCAGCACCACGCCCATGGCCTTGATCTCGGCGAAGGCCGGGGCGCCGGGCAGCGGGGCCACGCCCGGCGTGGTCTCGAAGATATCCAGCAGCGGGCCGGGCAGCAGCACGAAGATGAGGCCCACGGCCCACATCCAGCCCAGCGACAGGCGCAGGATGTTGCCTGTGGCGCGCTGGGCGATGTCCGGGCGCTGTTGCCCCTGGCTGCGGCCCACCAGGATGCTGGCCGCGATGGACATGCCGATGACCGGCAGGTAGGTCAGCGAATTGATGGAAAAAGCGATGTTCGTGGCCGAGAGCGCCACCAGCCCCAGCCGCCCCACCAGCAGCGAGAACCCGGTCAGGGCCAGGATGTCGAGGAAGAACTGCACGCCCGCAGGCAGGCCGATGCGCAAGAGCCGCAGCAGCATCTCCGGGTCCGGGCGGGGCAGGGCGGCGATCTTGTGGCGCAGCCTGGCCTCGGGCGAGCGCAGGATGAGCGCGATGAACAGCAGGCAGGTGATGGCGCTGCCCGCCACGGTGGCCATGGCCGCGCCGCGTATGCCCAGCTCCGGCGCGCCCCATTTGCCGAAGATGAGCGCGTAGTCCAGCGGGATGTTCGCGGCGGCGCCGAGGAGGTTCACCAGCATCACCGGCACGGTCTGCTCCAGGCCGGAGAAGTAGGACGAAAGCGCCGTGGCCAGGACCGCGAAGCCGCCGCCCAGGGTCAGGATGAAGAAGTAGTCCACCTCCAGGCTGCGCACGGCCTCCGGGTGCCCGGCCCAGGCGAAGAGCGGCCCGCCCAGGAAGGCCAGCCCCGCGAGGATGACGGCCGAGGCCAGGCTGAACCACGCGCCCTGCCACAGGGCCGGGCCCACGCGCTCCGGGCGGCAGGCCCCGGCGTACTGGGCCACCAGCACGCTGACGCAGCTGGCCACGCCAATGAAGAAGCCGATGAACAGGAACGAGGTGATGCCCGCAGGCACGGAGGCGGCGATCTCGGCCACGCTGTGGCGGCCCAGGAACACGCGGTCCGTGAACTGCATGAGCGTCATGCTGCCCATGCTGACCATGAGCGGCGCGCCGATGGCCAGGGCCTCGCGCATGCCGCCGGGGCCATTCCAGTGCTCGGCCCAATTCCTGGTCCAATTCCGGGTCATGGAGCTAAACCGCCTGCCCGGCGCAAAAGCCCGAGGCCCAGGCCCAGTGCAGGTTGTAGCCGCCCAGCTCGCCCGCCACGTCGAGGGCCTCGCCGATGGCGAACAGGCCGGGCAGCGTGCGGCACTCGAAGGTTTTGGGCGAGAACTGCGACGTGTCCAGCCCGCCGCTGGCGGCCTCGGCCCGGCTCATGCCCAGCGTGCCCGAGGGCGTGACGCGCCAGGCGTGGATGCTATCCGCCAGGGCCTGCATCTGCGCCTTGGACAGCTCGGCGCATCTGCGGTCTGCGGCGGCGGCAAGCTCCGGCGGCAGGGCGGCCAGCAGGGCATCCCCCAGCCTGCGCGGCACAAGGCCCGCCAGGACGGTGCGCGCCAGGTGCCTGCCGTGGGCCGGGTCGCGCAGGAGCAGGCGCAGGTCCGCCTGGGGCGCAAGGTCGATGACCAGGGCCTCGCCCTTGCGCCAGTGCGAGGAGATTTGCAGCGCCGCCGGGCCGGACAGGCCCTGGTGCGTGAACAGCAGGCCGTCGGTGCTGGTCTTGCCCAGGCAGGAGATGCGGGCGGCGAGGCCCAGGCCCGAGAGCTCCCGGCACAGGGCGAGCATGGCCCCGGTGCAGGCGAAGGGCGTGAGCGCGGGCCGGGCCGGAAGGTGCGCGAGGCTTAAGCCCCCGGCCAGCCGGGAGGTTGAGTCCGTGCCGCCCAGGGCGGGCCAGGCCGGGCTGCCCAGGGCCAGCACCAGGCGCGGGGCGTCCAGGGGGCCCTTGTCCGTCTCGACGCGAAATCCGCACGCTGGGTCAGCGGCCACGGCCTCCACCTGGCGGTTCAGCAGAAAGCGGCACCCGGCCTTGCGGCAGGCCCCTTCCAGGGCGTCGGTGAGGGGTGTCGCCCCCTGGTCGCAGAACATGCGGCCGTGGTCCTCCTCGCTGGCCGAGAGGCCCAGCCTGCCCAGCAGCGTCAGGAACTCACGCGGGGGGTAGCGCTTCAGCGCCTGGGCCGGGAAGCGCGGATTGGCCGAGAGGTAGCGCTCCGGGCCGACGTCCAGGTTGGTGCAGTTGGAGCGCCCCCCGCCCGAGGCGCGCAGCTTGCGGGCCGTGATCTCCGAGGCGTCCACCAGGGTCACGCGGAGGCCCCTCTGGGCTGCGGTGAGGGCGCAGAGCAGCCCGGCTGGTCCGGCCCCCAGGATCAGCACCTGGGGCTTGAAATCGGCGTAGGTTTTGGTCTGCGGCATGGCCGGGTTGTAGGGGATGCGCGGCGCGAACACAAGCCGCGCGCAGGTCCGCCCCCCCTTCCCATCCGTCGCGGACTGTGCTAGGCACGCGGCTGGAGCGCGGCTCCGAAAACTTCAAGAGGGGTGGATCATGGATTTTTTATTCTTCTTCGCCGGCTTGTTCAGCGTCATTGCGGCCCTTTTGGTCATCAAGAAGTCGAGCCCGAACTCGCAGCACTAGGCCCTGGACCGCTAGGCCTGCGAATCGCTCAAACCACCTTGCCGGTCCCCCTGGGGCGGTGAGGCGCATATCTTTTCGGCCCGCTTCGGCGGGCCTTTTTTATTGCTGCGCGGGGGCTTGCGGGGCGATCTTGGCGGGGGCGCAGCCGAGGGGGCCGCTTCAGTCGCCTTGCCTGGCATGCGATGAGTTGCTCTGCGCTGGCCTGCTCTGCGCTAGCCTGCTTCAAATCAATCTGTTCTGCGCCGTCGCGGCCCTTGATGGCCACAGGTGTGGGCCTGAACGCGCAGCGTCCAACCCAGCACCGCAACTCGTCCGACCGCCACAGACCGTTCTAGCCGTTTGCCTACGCAGACGGGCCACGCACATGGCCCTGCACAACGTCGCCGCGCAGACCGCAGCGACAGCTCTTCCTGTCCGTTTCGGCGGAGTTGCTTATTGCTGCGCGGGAGCTAACGGGGAAGTCAGCGTGGAGATTGGCGCGGAAGTTGGCGCAGCACCCGGTGCCGAGCTTGACACCGAACCCGGTGTAGAATTCGGCGTCGTCCAGCCCAGTTGGCGCAGCTTTGCTGCCACGGCGCGGGCGGCCACGGCGTGGGCGTGGGCGTTCCAGTGGCCGTCGGTCTTGAAGGCAAAGGGTTGGCGCAGCGCGCGGAAGTCCGCTGCGAAGACCGGGTTCAGGTCCAGGAAGGGGATGCCCAGCCGCGCGGCCTCATCTGCGGCCATGCGGTTCAGGCGCAGCGCGCCCTGGCCGTAGTCCTGGGCCTCGGCCGCGCCTGCTTCGCCCAGTTCGATGGGCGCGCGCACCCCGTCCATGACCAGAAGCAGCCTGGCCCCGGCCTGGGCCGAGGCCGCAGCCAGCTGCCCGAAAAGGTAGGCCGTGGCGCGGCGGTCCAGGGGATCGCGCGCGTTCAGGTCGTGGATGTCGATGTTGGCCTGGTACTGCGGCGGCTGCGCCCGGGGCAGCAGGAGCCTGCGCAGGGTCTCGAAGCGCACCTGCCAGCCGTAGGCCAGGATGCGCCAGGTGGCGCTCAGGTTGCGGATGCGCGAGGTCAGGCCCTGGCGGTAGGGCGCGGGCGGAATCTCCTCCACTGCGCCGTTTTGGCCCAGGCGCACGTGCAAAAAGCTTTTGGTGTACATGCCCGGCAGCTCGCGCCAGGATTCGTCGAAATCATTGTGCACCACGAGCACCACGAGCACGTCCGGCCTGGCGGGCAGGGCGGCCTTGCGGGCCATGTGCAGGTACTGCGACAGCGGCGCGCCGCTGACGCCGTAGCGATAGACCTCCGCGCCCGCGCCTGGGTCCTGTTTCAGCTCCCGCTCCAGGTCCTCGGCGATGCTTTGGTCCGGCGGCACCTGCAGGGCCTCCACGTAGGAGTCGCCGACCACGGCGATGCGCAGGCCTGCGCGGGGCTCCAGCGGGTAGTCCGCACGGGCCGAGTTCCAGCCCTGGGCATTGATGGAAAAGGGCGCGCGCACGTCCTCTTGGCCGATTGGCGCGGACCAGTACACCCCGCGCTGGCCCGGCCTGTGGCGCAGCACGCCGTCGATGAAGGCGGGCTCCGGGATGTCCGGGGCCGGGACGACAAAGCGGAAGCACAGCTCGGCGGCCAGCAGCAGCACGAGCAGGCTGGCGGGCACGAGCAGGAGGCTTGCGAGCAGGTCGGAGCGTTTGGACATGTGACCTCTGGGATTGAAGACTTCGGGCGTGCAGGCTTCGGGTCTGGACTCCGCCGGTTTGGACTCCGGGGCCAGGAATTCGGGTGCAACCCGCCGCCGGAGCCCTTGCGCTCCCGGCCCGCCAGCCTGTACACCGGGGTGCGGCGCGACCTGTCTATACGAAAGACCAGGGCCGCAGGCAAGGCCTGGGCCGCAGAGCATACCGGAGGACCAATGCGCATCATCTCGTGGAACGTCAACGGCTACCGCGCCGTGCTGCAGAAGGGGTTTGCGGACTGGCTTTCGGCCTGCGGGGCCGATGCGGTCCTGCTCCAGGAGACCAAGGCCGAGCCGGAGCAGCTCTCCGAGGCCGAGCGCAGTCCGGCGGGCTACCAGGGCCTGTGGAACTGGTCCAAGGGCAAAAAGGGCTATTCCGGCACGGCCTGCCTGTACACGGTCGAGCCCGTGGCGCATTCCTTCGGCCTCAATGACCCGCGCTACCGGGGCGAGGGCCGGGTCATCCACCTGGAGTACCCGGACTTCCACCTGTTCAACATCTATTTCCCCAACGGGCAGAAGGACGAAGCGCGCCTGGCCTACAAGCTCGGCTTCTACGACGCCTTTTTGGCCCAGGCGCAGGAGCTGCGGCAGGTCAAGCCTGTGGTGGTCGGCGGAGACTTCAACACCGCGCACACGGCCATTGACCTGAAGAACGCCAAGGCCAACGAGAAGACCTCGGGCTTTCTGCCCATCGAGCGCGCCTGGCTCGACACCTTCGTGGCCCACGGCTACGTGGACACCTTCCGGCTGTTCGAGCCCGGTCCGGGGCATTATTCGTGGTGGAGTTACCGCTTCCATGCGCGGGCCAAGAACGTGGGCTGGCGCATCGACTACTTTTTCGTGTCCGAGGAATTGAAGGACCGGGTGAAACGCGCCTGGATCGAGCCCGCTGTACAGGGCAGCGACCACTGCCCCGTGGGCGTGGAGATCGTCTAGGGTCGCGTCCTCGGTTTTCGTGGCCACAAATGCGGCCTGGGAACGTCGGCTCCCTGCGATTTCTACCCAGCCAAGCGTATGGGCTTTCTTCGAGGACCAGCGCCAGGCCCGGTACGCCAGGCCCCAAGGGCACAGGCGGCCAGGCCTGGACATGCGGGGTGGCCGTCCTGGCTTCCGCCTTGCGGGAAACCGTTGACCTTTCGGGTTCCCGGCTTATTCGTTTTGTCCGTTTCGTGTCTATTGGCTTTTGCCCGGGCCGGGCCCGGAGCGTTCCGCAATGAACCGCAACCTCTGGAGCATCAAGCATGGCTGAAGAAAAAAAGGATACCTGGCTGGGCCTTGTGGCCACCACCACCATACTGTTCGCCGTGTGCGCCACCCTGTCCACCTTCAAGGGCGGGCAGCACTCCACGCGGGCGGTGCTCTCCCAGGCCAAGGCCACCAACCAGTGGTCCTACTACCAGGCCAAGGACATCAAGGGCTACCTGCACGAGCTCAGCAAGGACGCTCTGGAGCTGTCCGTGCTGGACGCGGGCGCGGGCCCGCGCGCCGAGGCCGTGCACAAGAAGGCCGCAGCCTACGCCGACAAAATCGCCAAGTACGAGGCGCAGAAGGAGGAGATCAAGAGGCAGGCCGAGGCATACGACAGCGCCATCGCCCAGGCCCAGGAGCATTCCGGGGCCTTTGGCATGGCCGTCATCTTCCTGCAGATCGCCATCCTGCTCTCTTCGGTGTCCGCGCTGATGAAGCGCAAGGAGCTCTGGTACGGGGGCATGGCCGTGGGCGCACTGGGGCTGGTCTACTTCGCCAACGGCTTCTTTCTGTTCTTCTAAAGGGGGCGCGGGCGCACGGCCTGCGGTGCTAGAGGTGTCAGGCCCCGCGCTGGAAGCCGATCTCCACCGCGCCAGCGCGCACAATGACCGGGATGCGCCGCACCCCGCCTGTGTGCCGGAGCATCTCGTCCAGCAGGAGCGGGTCGGCAAGCACGTCGAGGAACACGGCCTCGGGCAGGGCCTCGCGCGCGCGCATGGTGTGCGGGCAGCCTTGCCTGCCGTAGATGCGGACGGCCGCCTGGGCGTTGTCGGCTGGACTCTCGGGCATGGTCCCTAGATGGTCTTCAGCAGTCCTGAAGTCAAGCTGTTGATGGTCTTGGTGGAGACGTTGTTGTTGTAATAGGTGCCGTAGGCCTGCTCCTTGGCCTTGATGGCCGTCTGGATCTCGCTTTGGCTGAGCTTGCCGTCCTTGTCTGTGTCCCGCTTGTTGAAGACCGTGGAGGACAGGCCGGATTCGCTGAGGGAAAGGCTGCCGTCCTTGTCCTTGTCCTTGCTGTCGATGAAGCTGGCGGCGGCCTGGGTGGTGTATGTATACTTGGTCTGGTCCGTGGAGGAGCCGAGGAGGGTGGAGGCCAAGTCCAGGCTGCCGGTCTTGGAGGCCTTGCTGTTGTAGTAGGCCTGGATGGCCGCGTCCTGGCCCTTGAGGCCGGCCTTCATCTCCGCCAGGTCGATCTTGCCGTTCTTGTCCGCGTCCAGCTTGTCAAAGGCCTCCTGGGACAGGGTGACCTCGTCGATGGACAGCGACTTGTCCTTGTTCTTGTCGTTGTCCTTGACGAACTTGGCGGCGGCCAAGTTGGAGTAGGTGCCCTCGGGCAGGGCCGAGGTGGTGTCGCCGTTGGCGTACAGGTACTGCAGGTTGGCCAGCTTCGGATTGATGCGCATTTTTTTCCCTCCTGTGGGTCTGCCTGCTTGTGTGCAGATTTTGGGCCAGGGCGCAGGCCCGGCAAAAAGCTCCCTTGCCTCCACAGGGCCGAAGCGGTAGTTGGGTGGGAATATCCCCGAACCCCCTACCACAGCGGAGCCTGTCATGAAGCGAGCGATTGTTTTGGCCCTGGCGCTGAGTGTTCTTTCGACCCCGGCCCTGGCCGGCTGGGCCGATGTGCTGGACAAGGTGCAGTCCCAGCTCCCGGCTGCCTCCTCCGGCTCTCCCGGGGGCATCGCCTCCGGCGTGTCCGAACTGGACGCGAGCAAGGGGCTCAAGGAGGCCCTGGCCAAGGGCGCCCAGAAGGCCGTGGCCGCGCTGGGCCAGAGCAACGGCTATTTCGGCAACGAGGCCGTGAAGATCCTGCTGCCGCAGCAGTTGCAAAAGCTGGAGACGCCCCTGCGCCTGGCCGGGCAGGGCAAGCTCATCGACGACCTGGTGCTGGCCATGAACCGCTCTGCGGAAAAGGCCGTGCCCCAGGCGGCGAACATCCTGGGCGACGCCGTGCGGAACATGAGCGTGCAGGACGCCAAGGCCGTCCTTTCCGGCCCGGAGGACCCGGCCACGCAGTATTTCCGCAAGTCCAGCGGGGCCAAGATCGGCGAGATGATGCAGCCCATCATCAGCAAGGCCATGGACAGCGTGGGCGTGGCCAAGGCCTACAACAGGCTCACGGCCAACCCGATGGCGGCGAGCCTGGCCCAGTCCTACGGCCTGGACCTGAACAGCTACGTCAACGGCAAGGCCCAGGACGGGCTGTTCACCCTCATCGCCAAGGAGGAGAAGAACATCCGCGAAAACCCAGTGGCGCGCACCACGGACATTCTGAAGAAGGTCTTCGGCGGCAAGTAGCGGGACTTTCGGCCTGCGCCGCACCTGCCTTCCGCCCTGCCGGGGCCTGGCTTTCCGTTGGCCAGGTCCACGGCGCGGCGACGCCACCGGCCCGCACGGCTCACCCCTTCCGGGTCAAATGGAATTCCTCGGCCTGCCCCCTGGGCTCAAAGCCGGGGAGGCGATGGAACTCCTCGCGCACATGCCCCGGCAGGATGGGGCGGCGGTGCTCCCCGGCCCGGCCCACGCTCCAGCTGTGGTTGAGGGCGGCCTTTGGGCTGCGGCTGTATGGGTCGGGGCTGGCCCAGGCGGAGGCGCGCCACTCGGCTTTGCGTGGCCTGGAAGATCACGGGCGGGAATTTTTCGTGATGCTGCGTGTTCACCAGCCTTCTTGAAGAGGCCAGCCGCAGGTCTTGCCAGGGCCAAGCCAAGCCAGGGCATTTGCCCCCGCCACCTTCGGCCCAGGTCCTATGGGGAGTCCAGAGGGCCTCAGGCCCTTTGGCCGCCGGAGGCTATTCGCTTCGCCTGGGCTAGTACGGCAAGGAGCGCGAGCCCGGCGGGGCGATCTCCTCCCAGTCGGCCACGGGGGCCTGGTCCTGGGGCACGAACTCCCAGCGTTCGCCCTCGCGCAGGGAGTCCTCGGGGTTGTCGTCGTGGATGACGCGGTCAAGGGCCTCGGCCGCGGTCGGGAGGTCCTCCTTGACCATGGCCATGATGGTTTCGGGGTGGCGTACGCCCTCGGCGGTGACGCGGTAGACAAGATAGAGCATGCGCATGGGGCCTCCGGTGTGCTTCAGCGGCCACCATGCCCCAGAACCCACCCGCGCGTAAAGCCCTGCGCGCAGGCACTTGACGCGGGAGGTCCGGCGCTTCTAGTGTGCGCCGCAGATGCTGCGCGTCAGCAGGCCGTTTGGCGCCAACCCCCCGGAGTTCTCCCCATGCGCTTCTATGTCATCTTCACGCTCATCTTCATGTTCATGCTGCTCGTCGTGCTGGTGCAGATCCACCGCCAGTCCCGGCAATCCCGGCGGGCCTATGTCCTGACCCTTCTGGGCGGGCTTTTCGTGAGCCTGTTTTTGGCCAGCACCCGGCTCATGCCCGAGAGCTGGCCCATGTACCTGGCCCGGCCCGCCTGGTGGCTGGGCTATGGCGCCTTTGGGCTGGTGGCCTACCTGTTTTTGTTCCAGGTCATGCTCTTCTGCGCGGAGATGGGCGCGCGCGTTGCGCTGCCGCGCCAGGCCCCGGCGCTGCGCTCGCGCCGGGCCATGTTGTCCATGGCCGCCATGGCCGTGGCCACCGTGGCCTGGGGCGTGTTCGAGGGCGGCAATCTCCGCGTGCTTTCGCGGCGCATGGTCTCGCCCAAGCTGCTGCAGCCTGTCCGGGTGGTCATGGTCAGCGACCTGCACCTGGGCGCGCTGACCCTGGACTCCCGCGTGGAGGCGCTGGTCAGGCTGGTCAAGGCCCAGAAGCCGGACCTGGTGCTCCTGGGGGGCGACATCGTCAATGACCACCCCGAGACCCTGGGGCCCCAGGCCGCCATGCTGCGCACCATGCGCCCGCGCCTGGGCATGTACGGGGTTTTTGGCAACCACGAGCGCTACGAGGGCGACGCCAAGAGCGCCCAGGTCTTCCGCTGGGCCGGGGCCGAGCTTTTGCGCAACCGGGCCGTGGACCTGCCCGGGACCGGGCTGCAGCTCCTCGGCGTGGACGACCCGGGCCGGGCCGGGGACGTCGGGGCCGAGATCGCCCGGGAGATACGCGCCGTGGCCGCAGACACCGATGCCGCGAGCTTCCGCATCCTGATGAACCACCGGCCCCTGGCCTGGCGCGAGGCGGCGCAGCCCCTGGGCATCGAGCTCATGCTCTCGGGCCACACCCACCGGGGCCAGATGTTCCCGTTCTATCTGGTGGTGAAGCTGTTCAACGAGTTCATGGGCGGCTGGTACGAGGAGGGCGGCCTGGTCCTTGGCGTCAGCGCGGGCGCGGGCTTCTGGGGGCCGCCCATGCGCGTCTTGGCCCCGCCGGACATCCTGGTGCTGGACCTTGAGCCGGGCCCGGCAAAAGCTTCGTAGCCTTTTCCCTGTCGCCTCGGCTTGCGGGGTCCGGCATGGACCCTGGCCGCGTTCTCGGATAGAATTCAGGCCAACGGCGAAACCTCGCACCTGGAGCCCCTGTGGACAGACCCGTTTCCCGCCGCCTCGGCATCACCGGCAAGCTGCTCATCTGGTGCCTGGCCCTGGTGGCCATCTTCTACGCCACCACCAGCGTGCTCTTCCTGCGCATCCAGAGCCTGGTCGAGGTCTCCAGCGCCATCGTCAACATCAACTACGACATCGACAAGTCCGCGCAGCGCATGATCCAGCTGCTGTTGTCCATGGAGGAGAACCGCAAGCGCTTCGAGATCCTGCAAAAGGACGTGTACATGGAGAGCTTCCTGACGGACATGCAGGACTTCGGCAAGACCCTGACCAGCGTGCTGGGCCGCCACCCGGAGTACCGCGAGCCCTGGAAGGAGCTGACGCAGGAGTACACCATCGTGCTCTCGCGCAGCGGCAACCCCGAGACCAGCGCCCTGCCGGACAAGACCATCACCCGTTGGCTGACGATTTTGTCCGAGACGCGCCAGAGCAACCAGGAGGAGATGGAGGCCCGCCTGAACGAGCTGGCGGCCAGGAGCCAGGCGGCGGAGCGTCTGGGCTTCATCGGCCTGGTGGCCAGCATCACCATCGGCGTGCTGGGCAGCGTGCTCATCGCCTACCGGCTGAACCTCTCGCTCTCCGAGATACGCCGGGGCATCCGCGAGCTGGGCCGGGGCGAGCCCGCCAGGCCGGTCCACGTGACCTCCAAGGACGAGCTGGGCGACCTGGCCCAGGCCTTCAACAACATGACCGGGCGGCTGCAGGAGGAGGAGCGCATGCGCCAGGACTTCATCGCCATGCTCTCCCACGAGATACGCACGCCGCTGACCAGCATCCGCGAGTCCGTGGACCTGGTGGCCGACGGGGTCTTCGGCGAGGTCAACGAGAAACAGCGCCATTTCCTGGACATCTCCCGGCAGGAGGCCCTGCGCCTGACGAGCCTTCTGGAGCGGCTGATGAAGGTCTCCAGCCTGGAGTCCCAGCGCCTGCGGCTGGTCACGGCTCCGCTCGACGCCTCGGCCTTGGCGCGCGGCGCTGTGGACCGCCTGCAGTCCACAGCCCTGGCCAAGAACATCCAGCTTAAGACCGAGCTGCCGGAGCAGTTCGTGTTTGTGGAGGCCGACCAGGAGCACGTGACCCAGGTGCTGGCCAACCTCTTGGGCAATGCCGTGAAGTTTTCCCCCCCGGACTCCGTTGTGCGCCTGAGCGTGACCCCGGAGCCCACGGGCAATTCGGTGATCTTCTGCGTGGTGGACGAGGGGCCGGGCATCGCCACCGAGGAGCAGGCGCGCATCTTCCTCAAGTACTACCGCGAGCCCTCGGTTCGCGGCAGCGTGGCTGGCCTGGGGCTTGGCCTGTCCATCGCCAAGGGCATTGTCGAGGCCCACGGAGGGGCCATGTGGCTCAACAGCGCACCGGGTTGCGGGTCGAGCTTTTGCTTTTCACTTCCCAAGCCGCAGGCGATGGTATAGCACGATGTTCATGACGCATCGTCCCTCACTGTCCTGGCGACTGCCGCGCCCCGCTGGGCTGGCCGTCGCCTTGGTTCTGGCTCTGGGCCTTGCCGGCTGCTCGTTTTTTGGCCCCAGGCCCGAGGGCCAGCCCCCGCAGGACGCCCACGCGGACTACCTTCTGGCCGTGGATTCCTACCTGGCCGGGCAGTATGAAAAGGCCGCCAGCATCTTCCAGCGCCTCTCCGGCGATGTGGCCAAGCCGGAACTGGCGCGCAAGGCCTATTTCGGCCTGGCCTGCGCCCGGCTGGCCACGGCCAAGACCCCGGACGAGCTGCGCGCGGGCCTGAGCATCTGGAACACCTGGGTGCAGATGACCCCGGAGAGCATGAACTCGGAGGACCCGCGCCTCATCACCCCGCTTTTGCCGCGCCTGGCCGCGTCCAACAGCCAGTCCAGCCCGCCCCTGCTCTCCGCGTCCGAGATCGGGCGGGAGCTGTCGCGCTCGCAGCGCCTGGCCGGGTGCCAGGAGGAAAGCGGCAAGACCAAGGACCTCCTGCGCCGCAAGACGGCCGAGGCCGAGGCCCTGCGCAGCCAGCTCAACGCCCTGGAGCGCCTGTACCAGGACATCAACCACAAGAAGAAGGGGCTGGAGTAGCCTGCCCGTGACCATGGAACACCCCAAGCAGCCTGCCCAGCCCGGCCAGTCTGGCCCCAGCGGCCACAACGGCCACAACGCCACCATCCTCGTGGTCGACGACGACAAGAACATCCTCCAGGTGCTGGAGGCCCGGCTCGCCTTCGCCAAGTACAAGACCCTCACCGCCAGAAGCGCGGAGGAGGCCGTCGAGGTCCTGGCCCGCCAGCCCGTGGACCTGGTGGTCTCGGACATGAAGATGCCCGGCATGGGCGGGGTGGGCCTGCTGCGCGAGGTGCTGGCCCAGTGGCCCCAGGTGCCGGTGATCCTGCTCACCGCCTATGGCAACATCCCCGACGCGGTCTCCACCATCCGCTCCGGCGCGGCGGACTATCTGACCAAGCCCTTTGACGGGCACCAACTGCTGGAGAAGATCGCCGCCCTGCTGGGCCGCAAGAGCGCCCCCGCGCCCAGACCCGCCAAGGGCAAGGGCATCAGCGACCAGCTCTGGGGCGGCAAGAGCCCGGCCATGCGCGACTTTTACGCCCTCATGGAGCGCGTGGCCCCCACGGACGTGGCCGTGCTCATCCTGGGCGAGTCCGGCACGGGCAAGGAGCTCATTGCGCGCATTTTGCACGATCATGGCCCGCGCGCCAAGGGCCCCTTCGTCATCGTGGACTGCGGCTCCACCCAGCCGACCCTGCTGGAGAGCGAGCTTTTCGGCCACGTCAAGGGCGCCTTCACCCACGCCGTGCGCGACAAGAAGGGGCTCATGGAGGAGGCCGACGGCGGAACCCTGGTGCTCGACGAGATCGGCAACATCAGCCCGGAGATGCAGACCCGCCTGCTGCGCTTTCTGCAGGAGCGCACCATCCGCCGCGTGGGCGACACCCGCGCCATCCCGGTGAACTGCCGGGTAATCGCAGCCACCAACGCCGACCTGCCCTCCCTGGTCAAGAAGGGCGAGTTCCGCGAGGACCTCTATTTCCGCCTCAAGGTGGTGACCCTCAAGGTGCCGCCCCTGCGCGAGCGCAAGGAGGACATCCCGCTCATGACCGAGCGCTTCCTGGAGGCCTTCAGCCTGGCGCAGAACCGGCCCAAGGTCACGGCCTCGGCCGAGACCCTGCGCGTGCTCATGGCCCACTCCTGGCCGGGCAACGTGCGCGAGCTGAAGCATGCCCTGGAGAGCGGGGTGGTCTTCTGCCGGGGCCAGGTGCTGGAGCCGGTCGACATCCAGCTGGACCAGGCCCAGACCCTGCATGGGGCAGCACCCGCGCCCGCGCCCAGTCAGGCCGAGGCTGCTCCTTCCTCCCTGGCCTCCCTGGCCTCCCTGGCTGTCCAGGCCTCCCCGGCCGCCGCCGGCGCGGATTCGCTTTCGCTGGAGGACAACGAGCACCAGGCCATCATCCGCGCCCTGGAGCGCACGGCCTGGGTCAAGAAGACCGCAGCGGACCTGCTCGGCATCAGCCGCCGGGCCATCCACTACAAGATCAAGAAGTACAACATCCAGATACCCGGCAAGGACCAGGACGAGTAGCCCAGCCAGTCGGCCCAGGCCGCTTTGTCCGCTGGCCGGTCCGGGCCGCCTTGTCCGAGCCCTTCGGTCCGAATCCCCCCGCCTATTCCGCCGCCTTGAGGCTGGCGCCGAGCACGGGCTGGAGCACCGGCGCGCTGTCCGGCAGCACTGCGTTCAGGTAGTCCAGGGCCTCCGGCACCAGGCCCAGCATCTTCGCGTTGCAGATCCAGGCCATGATGGCCGCCTCCTGAATTTCGCGCGGGGCGCTGGCCACGGCGTTCAGCACCGGGCCCAGGCGCGCCATGTGGTTCTGGGCCAGGGGCAGGGCGGCCTCGTTTGCCGGGCGGGCCTGGGCGCTGTGGGCCAGGAGCACGTGGGACAGCCAGGGCCTGTAGGGTCCGGGCCCGTCCTGGCGGTGGGCGTCGGCGTAGGCGTTCAGGGGGTCGGCGAAGACTTTGGCCTGGTTGGGCATAAAGAACAGGGCCGCCATGTCCGCAGGCACGCTCAAGACCTCTGTGTTGCGGCCGGACCTGCGCGCGGCGGCGAACCAGTCGGACAAAAAGATCTGGGTGTTGCTGGGCAGCGCCAGGCTCATGGGGAAATCCCAGAACAGGTGGGATTCCTCGGCCCGGCAGTGGTTCAGCAGCAGGCCCTGCGGGGAGAGCAGGCCGAAGAGCTCCTGGGCTGCGGCCAGCTGGTCCTGGGCGTAGGGCAGGGCGTTGGTCGAGACGATGAGGTCCACGCTGCCCTTGACGAAGCCCAGGGGCCGGGCGAAATCCACAGCCACGTAGCGCAGGTTGGGCAGTTGGAAGGCCCGGCTGGCCACGGCCACGGCCTCGGCGCTTGCGTCCACGCCGACCACCGTGGCCCCGGGATAGCGCTGGGCCAGGGTCCGGGCCACCTGCCCCAGGCCGCAGCCCAGGTCCAGGATCAGCCGGGGCGCGGGCGGGGCCAAGCGCGTGAGGGCTTCGTCGAAGATGTGCACCAGGTCCGAGGTGTTGGCGATGCCCACCTCGCCCCAGCGCTCCTCCGGCAGGGTCAGCAACTGGTCCACGCACTTGGTCCAGGTGGGCTGGTTGAAGTTCTTGGAGCTTTTGCGGAAGACAAAGGGCGTGTCTCCGACCCTGGGCTCCTGGGGCAGGGGGCCCTGCAGGTCGGCGTAGGGCGCCACGCGCAGCACCGGCCGCTGCCCGTCCTTGATCCTGGCGTCCAGGGCCTGGACCACGAAGTTGCCCAGGTCCTCCCCGTTGCCGCCCAGAACCAGCCAGTCCGGACCGGAAAGCTCGTGGGCGGCGCGCTCCGGCGGGTCGAAGCTGAACCTGTCCGTGCGCACAAAGGGGTAGACCAGGGGCGAGCGCACGTGCTCGCCGGAGCCGTGCATGCGGATGTCCAGGCAGCGCAGGGTCGCAAGGGCCAGGCAGGGCAGTGGCTTGTCCCGCACGATCCGGGCGCGGCCCCGGGCGGCCTGCTCCAGAAGCGGATACAGGGCGGCCGTTTGGGCTGCGGGAATGAACAGGACGAGGTCTGTCTCCATGGCGTTCTCCGGTCTCCCAAGTGCGATTTCCTGATCTGCAATGGATTGCCGGAGGCTTTGCTGTCAAGCTCGGCGAAGTAATTTTTGTTCCATTCTCTAACGTTTTCGTGTAAGTAATCCGATACTAACTGGAATGTCTAAGCAGCCCACGTCCGCAGGACTATTTTTTTGAGAATGTGAATTTTTGCACTACCGGGCGCAATCGTGTAAGCTTTGATTCAGACACTGCCCGCGCCCTTGCCTGGAGGAATGTATGAAGCTTACCTTGCTCAAGAAAATCACCGGTCTTGTGTTCGTCTCCGTGATGCTTGTCGGGGCTGGCAACTACCTCTCCAGCAGATATTTTCTGAACAACACGCTGGACGAACAGAACACCAAGGAGATTGGCATCCGCGCCGACCTGGTGGCTGCGGAGTTTGAGGACCAGAAGAAGTCGCTGCTGGCCAGCGCCTTCCTCATGGCCAGTAATCCCCAGGTGGCCAGCAAGATCGCCGACGGGGACACCCCCTGGCTGCAGGCCTATGCCAAGAAGGTCATGGCCGAGACTGGGATCGAGTCCATCACCATCTCCGACGGCTCGGGTAAGTGCGTCGCGCGCGGCCACTCGGAAAAGGTCGGCGACAGCGTTTTGGGGCAGGTCAACGTCCAGAAGGCCCTCAAGGGCGAGGTTTCCGTGGGCGTGGAGCAGGGCACGGTGGTCAAGTTCTCCCTGCGCGTGGGCTACCCCGTGAAAAAGGGCGACGTGGTCGTCGGCTGCATCACGCCCGGCTTTACCCTGTCCAGCGAACGTTTTGTGGACCAGATCAAGAAGAACCTGGGCCTGGAGTGCACCATCTTCCAGGGCGACACGCGCATCTCCACCACCATCATGAAGGAAGGCAAACGCGCCATCGGCACCAAGATGGACAACCCCAAGGTGCTTGAGAATGTGATCCAGAAGGGCCAGCGCTTCATCGGCCATAATGTCATCCTGGGCGCGGCCTACAACACCGCCTATTGGCCCATCGTCGATGCGCACAACCAGGTCGCGGGCATGTTCTTCATCGGCCAGCGGCGCGAATTCATCGATCGCGTGCTCTCCGAGACCAACCTGACCACCCTGGCGTCCACCATTGTGGTGGGCCTGCTCATGCTGCTTGCCGGGTATCTCTTCTCCAAGGCGCTGGTTCGGCCCATCCTGCAAACCATCGATTTCGCCAACCACGTGGCCCAGGGCAACCTGGACGACGAGTTGAACGTGACCTCAAACGATGAGACGCACACCCTGGCCGAGGCCCTGCGCGCCATGGCCAAGACCCTCAAGGCCAAGATCCAGGAGGCTGAGGCCAGCTGCTCCGAGGCCGACCTGAAGGCCCAGGAGGCCGAACAGGCCACCAAGGAGGCCCTGGAGGCCAAGATCCAGGCCGAGTCGGCCAAGCGCGAGGGCATGCTCGACGCTGCGGACAAGCTGGAGGAGATCGTGGAGCGCATCACCTCCTCCTCCGAGGAGCTCTCCTCCCAGGTGGAGGTCATGAGCCGCGGCATGGACCTGCAGCGCGACCGCGTGGGCGAAACCGCCACCGCCATGGAGCAGATGAACGCCTCGGTCATCGCCGTGGCCCGCAAGGCCGGAGAGGTCGCCGGGAGTTCGGACACGGCCAAGACCAAGGCCATGGGCGGCGCGGAAGTGGTGCGCCGCTCCCAGGTGGCCATCGGCAACGTGAACAGCATCTCCACGCTGCTCAAGGAGAACATGCAGCAGCTGGGCAAGCAGGCCGAGGCCATCGGTCAGGTCATGAACGTCATCAACGACATCGCCGACCAGACCAACCTGCTGGCCTTGAACGCCGCCATTGAGGCCGCCCGCGCGGGCGACGCCGGGCGCGGCTTCGCCGTGGTGGCCGACGAGGTGCGCAAGCTGGCGGAAAAGACCATGGGCGCCACCAAGGAAGTGGGCGCGAACATCCGCGCCATCCAGGAGTCCAGCCGCAAGAACATCGAGAGCATGGACAAGGCCGCCGTGGCCATTGGCGAGGCCACCAGCCATTCCGACGAGTCGGCCAGGGCCCTGGACGAGATCGTCATCATCTCCAAGACCAACGCCGACATGGTCCAGGTCATCGCGGACGCGGCCGACGAGCAGTCCGGCGTGTCCGAGAAGATCAGCTCGGCCATTGAGGAGATCAACCGCGTGGCTGCGGAAACCGCAGAGGGCATGGGCCAGTCCGTGAACGCCATCAGCGAGGTGGCGCACATGGCCGCCCAGCTCCGCAGCATCATCGGGGAGCTCAAGGCGTCCTGACGCCCATTTGCATCCACACAAGGAGGGGGCTGCCTGCGGGCTGCCCTCCTTTTTTTAGCCGCGTGGGTTGGGCGGACCGCTGACGCGTTGGCGTATGGAATCCTCGCCCCGCTGAAATTTTGGGCCGCTGAATTTTCTGGCCGCTGTACCCTCGGCCCGCTGACTCCGTGGCCTGCCGTGGGCAACGCAGGCGTCGAACTGCCCCGGAGTGGCTGTCTGGTTTTCGTCTGCCGCGCCATTGCGGACTGCGGGCTGCCTGCCGAGGCTGGGGCCGGACGGCGTGCAGGCCCGGCCTGCCTTGACCACAGCTTTTGCCTCAGCCTCCAACCCTTTCGCTGCGAGCTGCCTCTCCCTGGCTCCGTTTCCATCCACTCGCCTCTGCACATCAGGCCAGGGGCCAGGGCCTTTGGCGCGCTCTTGCCGCCATCCTCGCAACCAGCCAAGGAGGGAACCTTCCCTTTCCCCTTGTTTTCGCGTGGGCGGCAAGCCGGTCGGCACAGTCGACGCGGAAGCGCAGTCCCGTCGGCCAGGGCTGAACGCGCTCTACGCGTCGGCCCCAGCGCACACGCTCACGCCTTGGCGGCCGCGAAGCGCAAAAAAGGGGGGAGGCCTTGCGGCTTCCCCCCTTGCGTCGTGTCTGGTGGAGCGGGTTCGTTCAGCAGGACTAGTTCAGGAGATCCTGACGCACGATCTCGACCTTCATGGTCTCGCGCAGGTTGGCCAGCAGCGCGTTGAACAGCTCCTGGCTGAAGGCCTGGGCGCCCTGGCTGATCCACATGCGCTTCTCCTTCTCCCAGGCGTCCTCGGGCGCGGAAATGCGCTCGGCCAGGCGGGCCAGGGCCACGCCGGCCGGAATCTCATAGGGCTGCCTCAGCCAGTTCTTGTCGCCTGCGGCGAAGATGGCCATGAGCATCTGCGGGTTGCCGCCGGTCTGGGCCACCGCAGCCTGGCGGTCCAGGGGCGGGGTGGTCTTGAGCTCGGCCTTGACTGAAGCCAGGGTCTGGGCCTGGGTCTCCGGGTTCTGCAGGTCGGCCAGCACCTTCAGGGCCTTGTTCATGGCCAGCCTGCGCGCCTCCTGGCTCTTCACCTCGGCCACGACCTTGTCGCGGACCTTGTCCAGGGGCAGGATGGATTCCGGCGTGCCCTCGATCTTTTCGGCCAGCAGATAGCCGCGCGCGGGCTCCATGGACAGGGGGGTCTTGGCGCCGCTGCCAGGGGCCAGGGCGAACAGGGTGTCCACGGCCTCCTTCTTGAGGCCGAAAAGCTTCTGGACTTCATCCTGATCCATGAGCTCGCTCTTGCGCACGGTGATCCCCAGGCCCTGGGCGATCTTGGCCAGCTTCACCCCGGCCGCGATCTGGTCCATGCTCTGGTCCAGAATCTCGTTGCTTTTCTCAGAGGCCTTCTCCTCGGCCAGGCGCTTCTTGAGCTCGTCCTTGACCTGCTCGAAGGGCACGGTGCCCGCCGGGCGGTTGCCCACGAGCTTGATCAGGTGCCAGCCGAACTGGGTGCGCACGGGCTCGCTGACCTGTCCGGTCTTGAGGGCCATGGCCGCCTCCTCAAAGGGCTTGACCATGGCGCCCTGGGAGAACCAGGGCAGCTCGCCGCCCTTGCTCGCGCTCACGGGGTCCTGGGAGTGCTTCTTGGCCAGGGACTCGAAGCTGGCGCCCTTCTTCAGCTGGGCCTGAATGTCCTTGATCTGGGCCAGGGCCTTGTCAGCTACCTCCTTGGGCGCGGAGGGGGGCACCAGGAGCAGGATGTGCTGGGCCTGCAGCTGGGCCGGGTGCTTGAAGCTGTCGAGGTTGGCGTCGTAGTTCTTCTTGGCGTCCTCGTCGCTGACCTTCACGGTGGCGGACAGGTCCGACACGGTGATGGGCAGGTATTCCAGCCGGATGCGCGCGGGCTCCTTGTACTTTTCCTTGGTCGCCTCGTACATGTCGGCCACCTGCTTGTCCGTGGGCTTCACCTGCGCCTCGAAGTCCTTGGCCGGGAAGAGGATGTAGTCCATGCGCACGGTCTCTCGCGCCCACTGGTACAGGCCCTTGGCCTCCGGCTCGGACAAGAGCGCGGAGATGGTGGTGAAGCCCTGGAGCTTCTGGATGATCTGGTTGTTCTTCAGCTCGGCCTCGAAACCCAGCGGAGTGGAGTGGTTCTGGGCCAGGGCGTTCCTGTAGATGGCCGGGTCAAAGGTGTTCTGGGCGTTGTGGAAGGCCGGGATGCTGCTGATGATGGCGCGCAGCTCCGCCTGGGACACGGTGATGCCCATCTTGGCGGCGGCAGAGAGCAGGAGCCTGGTGTTCACCAACTGGCCCAGGATGGCTTGCTTGAACTGCGGCGTGTTCAGCTCCTCGGCGGAGACTCCGGGATTCTGGCGGCGCATGGCCGTGATGGCGTCCTCAAAGGCCTTCTGGAACTCGCGGGCGCTGATGGCCTCGCCGCCCACATAGGCCACCACGGGCTCTTTCTTGTCCGTGAAGCTGCCCATGCCAAAGGCGAAGACAAAGACCACGATGATGATGCCAAAGGCGATCTTGATGCCCCAGCCTCCGGCGTTCCTGCGTAACGTTTCGAGCATGCTCTCTCCGATTGTTCTTGATATGCCGGGCTGTTAGCCCTTGGGCGCGCGCACGGTGTTCAGCAGTCCGCCTGATTGGATAATCTTCAGCTCATGGTCCGTCAAATCATTTGTCGCCATGATCTTGGCCGCGCCGCCCACGGAAACCGCAACAGGCTTGCCCGGCTGGATGTCTTCGGCGATGATGGAAAGTTCCGCGCCCTGGGCCAGGGTGTCGTAGTCGTCCTTGTTCACCAGAAGCAGCGGCAGGATGCCGAAGTTGACCAGGTTGGCGCGGTGGATGCGGGCCAGGCTCTTGACGATGACGGCCTTGACCCCCAGGTGGCGCGGGGCCAGCGCCGCGTGCTCGCGGCTGGAGCCCTGGCCGTAGTTCTCTCCGCCCAGGATGAACCCGCCGCCCAGCGCCTTGATGCGGCCCACGAACTCCGGGTCGACCTTGGTGAACACGTGCTCGGCGATGGCTGGGATGTTCGAGCGCAGGGCCATGATGGCCGCGCCTGCGGGCATGATGTGGTCGGTGGTGATGTCGTCGCCGACCTTGAGCGCGATCTGCCCCGCGATGGTCTGCGGCAGCTCTGTGAAGCGCTCCAGGGCCTTGATGTTCGGCCCGCGCAGCACCTCGACCTCTTCGCCGCTTTCCGGCGGGGTGACGAAGAGCTGGCGGATGCTCGGGGCCTTTTTCGGCAGCTCGGCCTTCTTGGGCGGCGTGCCCCAGGTGGCCGGGTCGGTGAACTGGCCGTTCAGCGCGGCCTGGGCGGCGGTGAGCGGGCTGACCAGGTACACCTGGGCGTCCTGGGTGCCGCTGCGGCCCTCGAAGTTGCGGTTGAAGGTGCGCGCGCACACGCCTTTGGACACCGGCGAGCCGCCGATGCCGATGCACGGGCCGCAGGCGCATTCCAGGATGCGCGCCCCGGCGTCGAGCAGCGGGTCGAGCAGGCCCTCGGCCATAAGCAGCTTCAGCACCTGCTTGGAGCCCGGCGCGATCAAGAGGTCGGTCGCGGGATTGATGCGCCTGCCCTTGAGCAGTTCGGCCGTGGCCTTGAGGTCGGTGTACGAGGAATTGGTGCAGGAGCCGATGGCCGCCTGGTCCACGCGCAGGCCCGCCAGGTCCTTGATGCGCACCATGCGGTCGGGCATGTGCGGGGCGGCGGCCAGGGGCTCGATGGAGCCGAGGTCAATGACCACCTCGTCGTCATAGGTGGCCTTGGGATCGGCCGCCAGGGCGAGGAAGTCCTCGGGGCGGCCCATGCGCGACAAAAACTTCTTGGTCTGCGCGTCGCTGGGGAAGATGCTGGTGGTGGCGCCCAGCTCCGCGCCCATGTTGGTGATGGTGGCGCGCTCCGGCACGGTCAAGGTGGCCACGCCCGGCCCGGCGAACTCCATGACTTTCCCCACGCCGCCCTTGACGGTCAAGAGGCCCAGCAGGTGCAGGATCACGTCCTTGGGGCTGGCCCAGCCGGTCAGCTTGCCGGTCAAGAGCACGCGCACCACCTTGGGCATGGGCAGGGTGTAGGGCATTCCGGCCATGGCGAGCGCGACGGACAGGCCGCCCGCGCCGATGGCCAGGCTGCCCACGCCGCCCGCCGTGGGGGTGTGGGAGTCCGACCCGATGAGGGTCTTGCCCGGCTTGGCGAAATTCTCCAGGTGCAGCTGGTGGCAGATGCCGGTGCCAGCAGGCGAGAAGACCATGCCGTATTTGGCGGCGATGGTGCGCAGATAGCGGTGGTCGTCGGGGTTGCGGAAGCCGGTCTGCAGGGTGTTGTGGTCCACGTAGCTGACCGAGAGCTCGGTCTTGACGCGCGGGATGCCGATGGCCTCGAACTGCAGGCAGGCCATGGTGCCCGTGGCGTCCTGGGTCAGGGTCTGGTCGATCTTCAGGCCGATCTCTGCGCCTGGGGTCATCTTGCCGGACACGAGGTGCTGGGCGATGATCTTCTGGGTGATGTTGCGGGCCTTGGCCATGTGACGGTGCTCCTTGTGCTTCCTTGTATTCTTTGATCCGCCGGGCCTAGAACAGAAAGCCGCCGGTTGCGGGCGGGCCGTCGGTCTCCGCAAAGCCCTTGCGGATGCGGTTGATCTTGTTCGTGCGGAACTGGATCTCCACCTCCAGGCGCAGCTTGTCGCGCTGGTTCAGGAAGATCTCCCCGGAATGAAAAACGCCCTGGGCCAGGTCCTCAGCCGCCATGAGCTCACGCACCCGGCGCACGCAGGCGTCGCGCTGGGCGGTGAACTCGGCGATCTCGGCCTCGCACAGGGCGATGGCCTCAGACTCGGACACGCTGTTTTCTGGACGTGGCGACATGTTTCTCGGGTTCCTTCGGCGCGGGGGCGTGTTCCCGCACCACCGGCAGGGCGTTGTAGACGGACCAGAACCTGGGCCAGAGGAAGGCCAGTCCGCCGGGGTTGTCGATGGCGATGCCGGGTCGCAGGAACGAGAACAGGGCCAGGGCTAGGGTGGTGTGCGGGTCCGGGCTGGTCCAAACGCCCTCCCAACCCTTGAGCACGCAGGGCGGCACCAGCAACGCGCCGTCCTGGAGCACATGCTCCACGCCCAGGCGCTCCAGCAGGTCCACGCCGCGCGCGCTGGCTGCGGGGTCCAGGGGCAGCAGCACGCGCGCGCCGCCAGCCTTCACGGCCAGGGCCAGGGCCAGGGGCAGGTATTCGGCCTGCCTGCCCATGCACAGGTCCACGCCAGGGTTCAGGCTGCCGCTGCGCGACTCCGCGATTCCGGCGTCGACGCTGAGCGGCAGGCCCAGGGCGGCGAAGTCCTCGCGCACGGCTTGCGGCAGCGCAAGCGAGCCCGACAGGCGCGCCATGCCGCCAGCCAGCGCGGGCAGGGCCAGCAGGTAGGCCGAAAGCGCCGGGTCCAGCGGCAGGGCCGGGGCGGCCGGAACCTTGGCCTGGGCGGGCGGGATGAGATACTCGTTGCCCTGGCGGCGGGCGGGCACCTGGCAGAGGTTCAGGACCTCCAGGACCTCGTTCAGGGCCAGGGCCTGGCCTGCGGCGGCGATGGGCTCGGCGCAGAGGGTCAGGCGCAGGCCCTCGGGGTAGCTCCAGGCGGCCAGGGCCAGGGCCTGGGCGAACTGCGGCGGCGTCTCGGGCGTAAGCTCCAGGCGCGAGGCCATGCGTCCGCCGGACTCCAGCCGGGCGGGCAGGCCGCGGCTGCGCGGGTTCATGGGCGCCAGGCGCGCGCCCAAAAGCGGCAGGATCGCGTCCAGGTGGCGCAGGTCCAGGAACTTGAGGTTCGGACCGCCCGCGAACTTGGAGCGCCCGGCCTCGCGCAGGGCCAGCGCCAGCAGCACATAGAGGGTGAAGGGCTCCTCCCCGGCGAAGACGAGCACGTCCTCGAAGCGCAGGGGGGAGTCTTCGGCCTTGGCCTGGGTTTCGGAGCTGGTGAGCTCGTCGGCTGTCCAGGACAGGTGCGCCCCGGCCTGGTTCAGGGCCTTGACCAGTTCGATCAGGGGGTCGTTTAGGACCACGCCGGACAGGCGCATGGGCGCGCCGACGGCGGCGGCCAGCACGGCCAGCATGCGCGTGCGCGCAAGGGAGCGCGGGCCCAGGATGTCGATGTCCGCCGGTTCGGAGCGCGGGATCAGGGCAAAGGGCTTGTCGGCGGAGCGCCGCGTCTCCTGCGGCTCCAGGCCGAAGGCGTTGAGCACGGGGAAGAGCTGGCGCGCCAGGCGCGGGTCCAGGTCCAGGTTCTTGGCGGCCTGGTCAAAGCCCAGGCGCAGCTGCTTCTCCAGATCGCGGTCGAGCACCTGGCGACCCCTGGCCGCGCGCTGGACCATGCGGCAGCGGCGGGCGACCATGGACAAAAGCTTGGCGTCCAGGTCGATGAGGTCTTCCAGGGGCGAAGGCTTGGGCTTTGAATCGGCATTGCGGTCGAATTTGCTGGGGCTGTCGGTCATGGAGTCTCTTTTCTGGTGTGGTGTTAAAAAAATCCTTTAGCCGGAAAAATGCCGCCGGGCAAGTGCGTCTGCGCCCGTGCTCCGGGCGGGGTCCACCAGCGCCGAACAATATTCTGTCAGGAAGCGTTTCGCATCTGATAAGTCACGTCCAGCAAAGCGTAGGCCCATGCGCCACGCTTTTGCGCCAACTTCGAGCTTGATTTTATTCGCCGGGGGTCTGTATACTCTGCGGCACTTATGGCAATTTTGGAACTTTCCGACATCAGCGTGCGCTTCGGCGGATTGCAGGCGCTCACCGATGTCTCCTTCCGCGTCAGCGAAGGGGACATCGTGGGGCTCATCGGTCCAAACGGCGCTGGCAAGACAACAGTGTTCAACGTCATCACCGGCGTGTACCAGACCTCCTCCGGGCAGGTGAGCTACGACGGCAGGCCGCTTGCGGCCCTGCGGCCGCACAAGATCCTGGCCCTCGGCGTGGCCCGCACCTTCCAGAACATCCGGCTGTTCCAGAATATGACAGCTTTGGAAAATGTCATGGTGGCGCAGCACAGCCGCACCCGCGAGGGCGTTCTGGCGGCCATGCTGCGCACCCCGGCGCAAAAGCGGGAGGAGGAGCGCATCCGCGAGAAGGCCATGGAGGCCCTGGCGTTCATGGGTCTTTCCGACTTCGCCGGGGAGGTGGCCTCGAACCTGGCCTACGGCCTGCAACGCAGGCTGGAGATCGCCCGGGCCCTGGCCAGCCAGCCCCAGACCCTGCTGCTGGACGAGCCCGCTGCGGGCCTGAACCCGGCCGAGAGCCAGGAGCTGATGCACACCATCGGGCGCATCAGCTCGCGCGGCATCAGCATCCTCATGGTCGAGCACGACATGAAGGTCGTCATGGGCATCTGTCGCAATATCGTTGTATTAGACCACGGTGTTATGATCGCCGAGGGCAAGCCTGAGGAGATTCAGCGCGACGCCCGGGTGATCGAGGCGTATCTGGGCCACTGAGATATAACCAAACAGGGGGAAGATGAGATGAAACGCGCGTTGTATTTCCTGTCCTTGCTGCTTCTCGTTTCGTTCGTGGCCGTTGGCTGCGGCGGCGAGAAGAAAGAAGAGAAGAAGGCCGAGGCTCCCAAGGCCACGGGCGTCAAGATCGGCAGCCTGAGCCCCCTGACCGGCCAGTACGCCGCTGACGGCAACGACATCAAGAACGGCGTGCTCGCCGCCGTCGAAGTCATGAACCCCGAGATGGGCGCGCTGGGCCCCGTGACCCTGCAGCCGGAGGACGACGCCTGCGACCCGCGCCAGGCCGTGGCCGCCGCCAACAAGCTGATCAACGAGAAGGTCACCGCCGTCATCGGCGCGTACTGCTCCAGCGCCACCATCCCCGCCGCAGAGCCGCTGATGGCCGCCAAGATATTCATGATCACCCCGGCCTCCACCAACGAGAAGGTCACCGAGAGCGGGCACAAGTACATGTACCGCACCTGCGGGCGTGACGACGACCAGAGCAAGGCCGCCGTGAAGTTCATGCAGGACTACCTGAAGGCCAAGACGATCTACATCGTGGACGACAAGACCACCTATTCCCAGGGCCTGGCCGACAACGTCGAGAAGCTGTGCGCTGGCGCCGGCCTCAAGGTGCTGGGCCACGAGCACGTGAACCAGGGCGACAAGGACTTCTCCGCCGTGCTGACCAAGGTCAAGGCCGCCAAGGCCGACGTCTTCTAAGTCAGCCTGCAGAACTCCGCCGCCGCCGCGCCCATGCTCATCCAGGTGGCGCGCATGGGCATCAAGTCCAAGATCCTGGCCCAGGACGCCGTGTACCACCCGCAGCTGATGGAGCTGGCCAAGAAGGACGCCGAGGGCGTGTACTTGACCTTCGGCTACACCGACAAGGAGACCCCGGCCTACAAGAAGTTTGCCGAGGCCTACAAGAAGTTCGGCGATCCCGGCGCCTACTCCGCCTATGCCTACGACTCCGCCGTGGCCTACCTGAAGGCTGTCAAGGCCGCTGGCTCCACCGACCCGGACAAGGTCAAGGCCGAGCTGATGAAGCTCGACTTCGCCGGCGCCTCCAAGCAGATCAAGTACAAGGAGAACGGCGATTCCGGCTCCAACTACGTGATCCAGGTGGTCAAGGACGGCAAGTTCGAGAACTTCTGGAACCCCGAAAACGGCCAGCTTTACAAGAAGTAAGAACCGTCCCGCACGCATGAAAGCACAGGCGGGGGCCAGCTTTGGCCCCCGCCTTTCATAAGGCGCAGCACGTGGAAGTTTTTCTCCAGCAGTTGGTCAACGGCATCACCCTGGGCGGCGTGTACGCCCTGGTGGCCCTCGGCTACACCATGGTCTACGGCATCATCCAGCTCATCAACTTCGCCCATGGCGAGATCTTCGCCGCCGGCGGCTACATGGGGGTCATCCTCATCAGCTGGATGGTGGCCCAGGGCTACCCGCCCTTTGTCTGCCTGGGCGTGGCCCTGGTGCTGGCCATGGGCTACTGCGCGCTTTTGGCCATGGCCGTGGAGAAGCTGGTCTACAAGCCTCTGCGCTCCTCGTCCCGACTGTCCGTGCTGCTGTCCGCGCTCGGCATGTCCATATTTCTGCAAAACGGCCTCATGCTGACCCAGGGCGTGTACGACCGCGCCTACCCCGGCGAGATGGTCCAGGGCGGGTTCGAAATCGGCGGGGCCGTGGTCTCCTACATGCAGGTGGTCATCGTGGGCATCACCGTGGCCCTGCTGGTGGGGCTGAACGCATTGGTCTTCAAGACCCGCGTGGGCAAGGCCATGCGCGCCACGGCCCAGGACAAGACCATGAGCGCGCTTGTCGGCATCAACGCCAGCCGGATCATCAGCCTGACCTTCGCCATCGGCGCGGCCCTGGCCTGCGCGGCGGGCATCATGGTCGGCATGTACTACGGCAGCGTGCGCTACGACATGGGCTTCGTGCTCGGCGTGAAGGCCTTTTCCGCCGCAGTGCTCGGCGGCATCGGCAACATCACCGGGGCCATGCTCGGCGGGCTGATCATCGGCATGATCGAGGTCTTTGCCGCAGGCTACATCTCCAGCGAATACAAGGACGTGTTCGCCTTCATCATCCTCATCGGGGTGCTGTATTTCATGCCCACCGGCATCATGGGAGAGAACGTTGACGATACCCGCGTCTAGAAAGCTCTGGCTCGGCTTTGCTGTGGCCATGCTCTGGCTCTATGTGCTCCTGTGGCCGCTTCTGGGCATCAAGCCCGAAGGGCTGGAGTTCGCCGCCAGCACCGCCATCTGGGCCAAGGTGGCCGTGGTCTCGGCCATCCTCCTGGCCCTGTGGCAGCTCAAGGGGCGCGGGGTCTTCGATTTCGCATCGCGCCCGGCCCAGGCCCTGTCCCAGGCCCTGGGCAAGGCCACGGGCCGCGTGGCCACGTGGATCTGGCTGGTGCTGGTCTTTGCCGGGGCCGTGGTCTTCCCGCTGGTCACCGAGCGCTACGCCCACGACGTGGCCATCAGCGTGCTGGTGTACATCTGCCTGGGCCTGGGGCTGAACGTGGTCGTGGGCATGGCCGGCCTCTTGGACCTCGGCTACATCGCCTTCTACGGCGTGGGGGCCTACACCTACGCGCTTCTGTCCGTGCACTTCGGCCTGTCCTTCTGGCTCTGCCTGCCCATCGCCGGGGCCTTTTCGGCCTGCGCCGGGTGCATCATCGGCTATCCCACCCTGCGCATGCGCGGCGACTACCTGGCCATCGTCACCCTGGGCTTCGGCGAGATCGTGCGCATCGTGCTGAACAACTGGATGAGCCTGACCCACGGCCCCAACGGCATCCTGGGCATCAAGCCCCCGGGGGCCTACTGGTGGCAGGACGGCCACATCGAGCACATCTGGCTGGGCAGCCTGGAGCAGTTCTACTACGTCATCCTGGGCCTGGCGGTGTGCACCATCGTGGCCGTGCACCGGCTCAACCACTCGCGCATCGGCCGCGCGTTCGAGGCCGTGCGCGAGGACCAGACAGCGGCCGAGCTCATGGGCGTGAACACGCTGGGCATCAAGCTCCTGGCCTATTCCCTGGGGGCCATCTTCGGCGGCCTGGCCGGGGCGTTTTTCGCCGCGCGCATGCGTTTCGTCAGCCCGGAGTCCTTCACCTTCATCGAGTCGGCCATGGTGCTGGCCATGGTGGTGCTGGGCGGCATGGGCTCCATCCCCGGCGTGATCCTGGGGGCGCTGGCGCTCATCGCCCTGCCCGAGATCTTCCGCGGCTTCGAGCTGTACCGCATGTTCGTCTTCGGCGGGGTCATGGCCATGATGATGCTTTTTAGGCCCAAGGGCCTGTGGCCCGCCAAGCGCATGGGCGTGCGCAGCGAGGAGAGGGACTAGGCCATGCGCGGACCCACCCTCGAACCCATCCTGGAGCTCAAGAACGTCTCCGCCGCCTATGGCCGCATCAAGGCCATCAAGGGCATCTCGCTCACGGTGTATCCCGGCGAGGTGGTCAGCATCATCGGGGCCAACGGCGCGGGCAAGTCCACCACGCTCATGGCCATCAGCGGGGTTCTGCCCATCACCGGCGGGGAGATCAGCTACGACGGCGTGCGCATCGACGGCACGGCTGCGGACCTTTTGCCCGCGCGGGGCCTGTGCCAGGTGCCGGAAGGCCGACGCATCTTCCCGCGCCTGACCGTGGAGGAGAACCTGGACATGGGCGCCTTCTTCCGCAAGGACAAGGCGGGCATCCTGCACGACCTGAACCGCGTGTTCCAGCTCTTCCCCATCCTCCAGGAGCGCCGCAGGCAGCAGGGCGGGACGCTTTCCGGCGGGGAGCAGCAGATGCTGGCCATGGGCCGCGCGCTCATGAGCCGCCCGCGCCTGCTCCTGCTCGACGAGCCCTCCCTCGGCCTGGCCCCGCTCATCGTGCAGCAGATCTTCCGCATCATCCGCGAGATCAACGAGACCGACGGCGTGACCGTGGTCCTGGTGGAGCAGAACGCCAACCTGGCGCTGCAGGCCTCGACCCGGGGCTACGTGCTGGAGACCGGCAACGTCATCATGGAGGACGAGGCTGGCGCGCTTTTGGCCAACCCGGACATCCGCAAGGCCTACCTGGGCGAATGACCCGGCATAATCCACAGCCTTGTTCAAACAGACAAAGCCCCCGGCGCCGCTGCCGTGCCGGGGGCTTTTGCGCAGGCCCGGCTGGGCTACGTGGCGTCCTCCGACGATTCTTCTTGCCCCTGACCTGATTGATAAGCTACTCTTCTCGCATGAAAAGCCGTGCTATACAGGCGGGCTGACTGCGTGCGCCGCCGCCCTGTGAAGAAACTTGTGCGTTGCCGCCCTTGGCTGGCGGTCTTCGCAAGCGTTCTTTGGGCGTTGTTGCTTCTGCTTCCGGCGAATCTTCAGGCCGGGCAGACCGGCGGCAACGTTTCGCGGCCCGCGTCCATCACCGTGGTTCTGGACGACAACTACCCGCCGTACATCTTCCGCAGCGACGAGGGCCGGATTCAGGGCATCCTGGTGGACCAGTGGAAGGCCTGGGAAAAGGCCACGGGCGTCCGCGTGAACCTGGTGGCCATGGACTGGGAGAGCGCGCAAAAGTACATGCAGGCGGGCCGCGCCGACGTCATCGACACCATCTTCTACAGCGATGCGCGGGCCAAGATCTACGACTTCACCAAGCCCTACGCCAGCCTCGACGTGCCGGTGTTCTTCCACAAGAGCCTGGGCGGCATCAGCGACGCCCAGTCCCTGCGCGGCTTCACCGTGGGGGTGAAGGCCGGGGACGCGGTCATCGATGTGCTGGGGCGCTACGGCATCCATTCCCTCAAGCAGTACGAGAGCTACAAGGACATCATCAACGCGGCCCGCGCGGGCGACATCCGCGTGTTCTCCATTGATGGCCCGCCCGCCCTGTACTACCTGTACAAGTATGACCTTGAGTCCGAGTTCCGGCAGGCCTTTGTGCTCTATTCCGGGGCCTTCCACCGGGCAGTGAAAAAAGGCGACGCCGGACTGCTGCGGCTCGTCGAGCAGGGCTTTGCCTCCATTCCGCTCGGCGTGCGCCAGGACATTGATGAAAAGTGGCTGGGCACGCCCATCACCAACAGGCAGCACCTGCGCCTAGCGCTGTACTGCGCCGGAGGAGTAGTTGTTCTGGTCCTGGCCCTGGGCGTCTTCAACATCATCCTGCGCCGCCGGGTGCGCCTCAAGACAGCGGAGCTGCAGGACACGCTGGGCAGGCTGCGGACAAGCGAGGAGCGCTTCCGCACCATCTTCAACTCCGTCAGCGACCTCATCTTCATCCATTCCTGGCCGGACGGGCGCATTGTGGACGTGAACCAGCGCACCTGCGACGTGTTCGGCTACACGCGGGAGGAGATGCAGACGCTTCCGGTGGAGGCCACCAGCGCGGGCGGCGCACCCTTTGACCAGGCCCACGCCATGGACCTGATGCGCAAGGCCTATGAGGGCGCGCCCCAGATGGTCGAGTGGCGGGCCAAGCGCCGGGACGGCAGCCTGTTCTGGCTGGAGGTGTCCATCCGCAGGGCGTTGGTGCTCGGACGGGAGCAGATCCTCGTGTCCTGCCGCGACATCAGCGACCGCAAAAAGGCCGAGGAGGCCCTGAAGACCTCGGAGAACACCCTGCGCTCCCTGTTCGCCTCCATGACGGACATCATCCTGATTTTGGACGCCGACGGGCGCTATCTGGAGGTCGCCCCGACGAACACGGACCGCCTGTACCGGCCCCCGCCGGAACTTCTGGGCCGGACCGTGACCGAGATCTTTGCGCCGGACAAGGCCGCGTATTTCCTCGGGGTCATCCGCCAGTGCCTGTCCGCCGGGATCACGGTCTCCACGGACTACAATCTGGTCATCGGGAACAGGGAGTACTGGTTCGCGGGCAATGTCTCGCCCCTGTCCGCAGACAGGGTGCTCTGGGTGGCCCGCGACATCACCGAACGCAAGAAGGCCGAGGAGGCCCTGTACGACAGCCGGGAGCGGCTGCAACTGGCGCTCGACGCGGCCAACGACGGGCTCTGGGACTGGCGGCTGGACACCGGCGAGGCCTACTTCAGCCCGCGCTACTACACCATGCTGGGCTATGCCCCCGGCGAGTTCCCGGCCAACTACGAGAGCTTCTCCAGGCTGCTGCACCCGGACGACCTCGCAGTCATAAATCAAGCCGTCACGACTTCCCTGCACGACTCGGAGACCAACGCCTTCGAAATCCGCATGCGCGCCAAGTCCGGGGAGTGGAAGTGGATCCTCACGCGCAGCCGCGTGGTGGACCGCGACGCCACAGGCGCGCACACCAGGCTCGCCGGAACCCATACGGACATCACCGAGCGCAAGTCCCTGGAACTGCGCCTGGCCGACCAGCTGACCTTCCAGGAGGCGCTCCTGGACACGATCCCCTACCCGGTGTTCTACAAGGGAGCCGACACGCGTTTTATCGGCTTCAATAAGGCCTATGAGGAAGTCTTCGGCGTCCGGCGCGAGGACCTCATCGGCAAGCGCGTGCTGGATCTGGAATACCTCCCCGCCGAGGACCGTCTGGCCTACCAGGCCGAGGACGAGGCCACCATCGCCAGCGTGGGCCGCGTGTTCAAGGAGATGCCCATCCCCTTCGCCGATGGCGTGCTGCACCAGACGATCTACTCCGTTACCGGTTTCCGCCTGGCGGACGGAACCTCCGGCGGGCTCATTGGCGTCATCGTGGACATCACCGAGCGCAAGACCGCCGAGGAGACGCTCAATGAGAATGTCGCATTCCTGAACTGCCTGGACCGCCTCGATCAGGCCATCCGCAAGGCCTCTGACCTGGATCAGATGATGCGGGACGCCCTGGACGTCATTCTTGACGTTCTGGACCTTGATCGGACCTGGCTGCTGTATCCACTCGACCTCAGCGCCCCGGTCTGGCGCGTCCCCATGGAGCGCACGCGACCGGGCTATCCCGGAGCGCTGGCCCAGGGCACAGACATGCCCATGACCGTCGAGGTTCAGGAGGCAATCAGACCGCTCCTTGGCACGGCCAATCCATTGAGCTATGGCCCTGGCGGCGATTTGCCGATGCCGGAGGAGACAAACAGGCCGTTTGCGGTCAAATCCCAGCTTCTTTTGGCCATCCACCCCAAGTTTGACAGGCCGTGGGTCCTGGGTGCGCACCAGTGCGGGCGCGTGCGCCACTGGACCGAGCGCGACAAGGCCCTGTTCATGGCCTTGGGCGGGCGCATCCAGGACGCCCTGAACAGCCTGCTCTTCCTGCGCGACCTGCGCGAGAGCGAGGAGCGCTACCGGGTCTTGTACCAGAACACCCCGGCCATGCTGCATTCCATGAACCGTGAGGGACGCGTGGCCTATGTCAGTGACACCTGGTGCGAGAAGCTGGGCTACACAAGGGAGGAAGTGCTCGGTCGCAGCATCCTGGATTTCCTCACCAAGGACAGCATTGTCACAGCGCTGGAATTGTCCTGGCCGCGGTTCTATGCCACCGGCTTTGTCGAGGACATACCGTACCGGTTTGTGACCAAGGACGGCCAGATCCTGGACATCCTGCTCTCCGCGAAGGCCGAACGCGATGCGGACGGGGCCATTGCGCGTTCCCTGGCGGTGCTCACCGACGTGACCGAGAAGAAACGGGCTGAAGAGTCCCTGCGCGAGAGCGAGGAGCGCTACCGCTCCGTAATCCAGAACATGTTGGACATCTACTACCGCACCGATGCAGAGGGCCTGTTGGTCATGCTCAGCCCCTCGGTGCTGAAGCTGTTGGGCTACGATTCCATGGACGAGATCCTGGGGCGTCCGACCGAAGACTTCTATGCTGTCCCTGCGGAGCGCCAGTTGTACCTGGAGAGATTGCGGGCCGAGGGCGTGTTGAACGACTACGAGGTGACCCTCCTGCGCAAGGACGGCTCCCAGATCCTTGTCGCCACCACCAGTACCTTCTACCGCGACAAGGCTGGCAACATCCTGGGCGTGGAGGGCATCTTCCGCGACATCTCCGAGCGCAAGCGGGTCGAGGAGGCCCTGACCCAGGCCAGGGACGCGGCCGACGCGGCCAACCGGGCCAAGAGCGAGTTTTTGGCCAACATGAGCCACGAGATACGCACGCCCTTAAACGGCATCGTGGGCATGATCCAGCTCTTGGTCGACTCGCCCCTGGACCAGGAGCAGAAGCGCTACGCCCAGGCCGCCTTCCAGTCCAGCCAGCGGCTGACCAGCCTGCTGGGCGACATCCTGGACCTCTCGCGCATCGAGGCCCGCAAGCTCGTGCTGGAGCGCAAGTCCTTTGTCCTGGCCGACATCCTGGACGCGGTGGAGACCCTGTACCGGCTCCCGGCCAGGCAGAAGGGAATAGAATTGACCCTGCGCCTGGATGCGGACCTGCCGCGCTGGCTTTTGGGTGATGAACACAGGCTGCGCCAGGTGCTCTTCAACCTCGTGGGCAATGCCGTGAAGTTCACGCAGGCCGGAAGCATCCTGGTGGAGGTGGAGCGCCTGGGCCCGCCGTCACCGGAGCAGTGCCGGGTGCTGTTCACTGTAGCGGACACGGGCGTGGGCATTCCGCCCGAGCTCCTGGTCCAGAGCTTCGAGATCTTCACCCAGGTGGAGGGTTCCCTCAACCGCAGCCACCAGGGTGCGGGCCTTGGGCTGGCCATTGTCCGGCATCTGGTGGCGCTGCTTGGCGGCCCGGCCGTCGATGTGTCCTCGGAGGTGGGCGTGGGCACCACCTTCTCCTTTGTCCTGCCCTTTGGCTTGCCGACACGGCAAGCCCTTGAAGCCATCAGCCAGGCTGAGGCCCGGCACGGCGGCCAGTCAGAAGCTCAGCCGGGCGGCCAGGCCGGGACGCCCTCCCTTGCGGGCCTGCGCGTGCTGCTCGTGGAGGACGAGGAGATCAACCTCCTGGCCCTGCGCACCGGCCTGGAGCGGCAGGGCTTGCAGGTGACCTGCGCCGACAGCGGGGAGGACGCGCTGGCCCTGCTGCGCGCGGGGCTGTATCAGTGCATCCTCCTGGACATCCAGATGCCCGGCATGAGCGGCGTGGAGGTTGCCCGGGCCATCCGCACCCAGCCCGAGTTCCGGCACTGCGCGGACATTCCCATCATCGCCCTCACGGCCTTCGCCATGTTCGGCGACCGCGAGCGCTTCCTGGCCGCAGGCATGGACGACTACCTGCCCAAGCCCTTCACCTTTGGCGACCTCACGCGCATGCTCGCGCGCATTCTTGGCCGCGAAACAGGGCCCGCCAAAGACGCAGGCCAGGGCCAAGACGCATAGAACCTTGGCAACGCCTCGGGCGCGGGGTCGCCGTGGCGGGCGACCTGAGCGGACGGAATGTGCGGATCGGGCGGAACGGACGGACGGACTGGACGGACTGGGCGATTCCGGTGATTTCAGGGCGCGCGGGGATAAGGGGGGTCAGCGCGGCTGCGGGGCGATGCCCACGGCCTGGGCCACGGGCAGGCGCACCACGACCCTGGTGCCCTGGCCCAGCACGCTGTCCACCAGGATGTCGCCGCCCAGGCCCTTGATGATGCCGTAGCTGACGGACAGGCCGAGGCCAGAGCCCTGGCCCACGTCCTTGGTCGAGAAGAAGGGCTCGAAGATGCGTGGCAGGTGCGCCGGGCTGATGCCGCGTCCGGTGTCCTCGATCTCGATGACCAGCTCGCCCGCCTCGGCCCGGGTGGAGACGCTGAGCCTGCCGCCAAAGGTCATGGCGTCCAGGGCGTTGTCCAGGATGTTGCCCAGGGCGGTGGCCAGGTTTGCGCCGGGCAGGGCCACCTGGGGCACGTTCAGGCCGGGCAGGTCGCGTGCGAGGTCCGGCTGGCACGCGACGTGCGCCTGGGCCATGCGCGGCTGGAGCGCGGCCAGCAGGCCCTTGAGCAGCTCGCCCAGGTCGGCTTCGGCGGCGATGCCTTCGCTTGGCTGCACGCCGCCCTTTGTGCCGGGCGTGTGGCACAGGCACAGCAGTTTGGCCGTGAGCTGCTTCACGCGCAGGCCGTGCTCGTGCAGCTTGGCCGTGCTCTGCGCAAGCTCGGTCAACGTGCCGGTGACCTTGTCTGCCCCCGTTTCCCGTTTGGCTCCCGGATCATTGGCCAGATCATCGGCCAGGTCGGCCACCAGGTCGTCCATCCATCCGGCCAGGGAGACCATGACGTTGACCGGGTTGTTGATCTCGTGGGCCACGCCCTCGGCCATTTGGCCCAGGGCGGCCATTTTGGCCGTCTCGGCCATGCGCAGGCCTTCCTGGCGTTCCTGGCGGCGGTCCTGGGCGCGGGTGATGGCCTCCACCAGCCGCTGGATGGGCACAGGCTTGACCAGATAGTCCGTGGCGCCGAGCTTCATGCCCGCCACCGCAGTTGCCAGGTCGTTCTGCCCGGTGAGCATGAGGGCCTCGGCCTGGGGCCGCACGAGCTTGAGCTTGCGCAGCAGGGCCAGCCCGTCCATGCCGGGCAGGTTCACGTCCAGCACGGCCACGTCGATGTCAAACCCGGCGGCCAAGCGCAGGGCCTCCTCGCCGTCATAGGCGGTTCGGACCACAAAACCCCGCGCCTGGAGCCGCTCGGCCAGAAGATCAGCGAAGTCACGCTCGTCGTCGACGAGCAGGACAGCGTTCATGGCTGCCCCCGGACTACTTTTCGTCGCTCTCGTGGATGACCTGGTCGGCGTCTGCAAAGTCGCCGGCCTGGGCAAAGGTGGCGGCCACCATCATGTCTTCCATCTTCTGGCGGTAGGCGCCCTTGATGCTCTTGACCAGGCGGTCGATGTCCACGGGCTTCTTGTGGTACTCGAACGCGCCGAGCTGCATGCACAGCTCCTGGTCCTGCTCGCTCCCGTGACCGGTCAGGATGATGACCTGGACGTTGGGGTGGGCCTTCTTGACCTTGCGCAGGACCTCGACGCCGTCGATGCCGGGCATGCGCAGGTCAAGCACCATGACGTCGGGCACCTCGTCCTTGACCATCTCCAGGGCGGTTTCGCCGTCGTGGGCCACGTTGGGGCCCATGTCGCGCATCTTCATGCGCTCGGCCAGGGTGTTGATGAAATTTTCCTCGTCGTCGACCAGCAGCAGCTTGATCTTCTTGCTCACGGCGCTCTCCTTGTTTCCGCGCATACGCGCGGTTCCGGGGGCCGGGACGGGCGTCATGGCGACGTGCCCGGCCCCCGGTGTTTGGCTCTACAGTTAGGCTTCGGCCAGTCCGTAGGCCACGCGCACTCCCGTAAGCCCGACGGATTCAAGGAATCCGCAGACCTTGGGCGTGGGCACGAGCCGCACGGGGCGCATCCCCATGAGCTCGCGGGCCTCGGCCTCGCAGCCGGCTTCGGCAAAGGCCACGGCGGCGAACACGTCCGAAACGGACACCGACATCTCCTTCACCCCAGCCATCTGCATGGCTTCCTGCCGCTCCCCGGCATCGGCAAAGGCCATAGCCGCGAAGGTGTCCTCAAGCGTTTTGAGCATTCCGAGCATAGTGTCCTCCTTGGTGTCCGCAGGGGCGTGCACTCCGCCTGCATAACATGGTGAATCAAGCTGCTGCCCAGAATGCTACACATCTCTCCCTAAAAATCAATCCCCTTGACCCTAGGCCACGGGTTTGGGCAGGGCCAGAACCACGCCCTGGCCGCCCGGGCCGCCGGAAAGGCCGATGCCCAGGGTCTTGGCCAGGGCGGCCAGCTCGGCCCAGGCCGGGGCGCAACGCAGCGCCTCATAACCTGGGGAGTCCAGGCGCACCACGCCGAGCCCGCCCTGCTCCTCAACCGAGACCATGAGCTGCGTGCCCATGGGCAGCGTCTCAATCGCCGCCTCCAGGGCTGCGGCCACGGCGTCCATGACCTCCACGGCGCGCAGGCCGGTGCGCAGGCCGGTGCGGCCGGGGGCCAGCACCAGGGTGGTCTTGCGCCGGGCGGCGTTCCGGCGCCACAGGCCCACCAGGGCGCGCACGGACTCGTTGACATCGGCCCCGGCGGAGCAGCCTTCCGGCGCATGCGCGCAGTAGTTCAGCTGCTCGGTCAGGATCATGCCGCGCTCCACCTGCTCGGCCAGCACGGTGAGGCCCTTCTTGAAGCGCTCGGCATGGGCGAAGCCCTCGCTGCTCATGGCCAAGAGGTCCTCCATGAGCCCGGAGGACTCGCGGATGGTGGCCAGGATGTTCTGCAACTCATGGGTGGCCGAGGCCGTCATCCGGCCCATGAACAACGCGTCGCGCATGGCCATGGCCTCCTACTGCCCCTCGTTCTTGCCGGACTGGGCGGCGGCCTTCATGGCGTAGTCCGTGGCCGACTCCATCTTCTCGATGAGCGTGTCGATGTTCAGCGGCTTCATCATGTAGTCGTACGCGCCCAGGCGCATGCCCTCGATGCCGTCGCGGGTGCTGCCGTGGCCGGTCAAAAGCAGCACCTGCACCAGCGGATTGGTGCGCTTGACGCGTTCCAGCACCTCCAGGCCCTTGATGCCGGGCATGAGCACGTCGAGCACCACCACGTAGGGCTCCTCGGCGGCGATGGCCTCCAGCGCGCTCTCGCCGTCAAAGGCCACGCGGGAGGGGATGCCCCGCAGGTCCAGGCGCTCGGCCAGGGTCGTGATGAACTCGCGCTCATCGTCCACGAGCAGGATCTTCCAGTCTTTCGCGTTCATGCCATTGCCTCCCGCTGCCCCTTGGGCAGGGTGATGGTGAGCGTGGTGCCCACGCCTTGCTCGCTCTCGACGGCGATGTCGCCGCCGAGGCGCTTGATGATGCCGTAGGTGATGGACAGGCCAAGCCCGGTGCCCTTGCCCTTCTTGGTGGTGAAAAAGGGCTCGAAGATGTGCTTCAGGGTCTCGTCGGACATGCCGCAGCCGTTGTCGCGCACGGTGATATCCACGTTGTCCCCGACCTCGCGGGCCATGGCCACGATGCGTCCGCCGTCGGCCACAGCGGCCAGGGCGTTGTTGAACAGGTTCAGGAACACCTGCTGGAGCTGGCTGCGGTCGGAGTTGATGCGCGGCAGGTCCGGATCGATCTCCAGGCGCACGTCGACCTTGCGGTGCATGGCCTCATTGGAGAGAAAGCCTGCGGTCTCCTTGATGATCTCGCCCACGTCCAGGTCCTCGATGCTCACGTCCATGCGCCGGGCGAAGCCGAGCATGCGGTGGGTGATGCCCCGGCAGCGCTCCACGGCGCGCAGGATGCTCTCCACCTGGACGTCGAGCTTGGCCTTGGCCGTGAACTCGCCCCCCCGGACCATGATGTCCTTCATGAGCCCGGCCTTCTCGTTGATGATGGCCAGGGGGTTGTTGATCTCGTGGGCCACGCCCGCGGCCAGCCGCCCGATGCTGGAGAGCTTCTGGGAGTGCTCCACCTGGCGCAGGGCCATTTCGCGGCGCTCCTCGGACTCCTTCATGCGGCCGATGAGCACGTCGGTGACGCGGTAGGCGGCCACGAACACGGCCACCACGCCCAGGGCGAAGATGAACAAAAGGTCGCCGCGCACGGTGTACCAGCTCTTGAGCAGCGAGCCGCGCGGCTTTACGGCCATGAGCACGAAGTCGGCCTCGGGAAAGTAGGCGTAGGACAGGTACACGTCGCGCCCCAGCGGGTCGACCATGCTTAAGACCGCCGGTTCGTAGGTCTGGGGCGGCAGGGCGAAGGACAGCTTCTCCAGCACCTTGCCGTAGTTGTTGGAGCTGGTCTGCATGATCCCCTGGGTGTTGACCAGAAAGGCGTCGGCGTCGGGCTCCAGGCTCATGGAGGCGATGATGCGCTCGAACTGGTGGGTGTCCAGCGTGGCGCGCAAGATCCAGGTGCGCCCGTCCTCGGTCATGTGCTGCACGGCCACGATGACGTGGGGGAACTTGCGGAAGCCCATGAACACGTCGCTGACGTACTTGCCCTTGATCCGCACTTCCTGGAACCAGCGCTGCTCGGCGTAGTTCTTGCCTTTGAGGGCGTAGGGGCCCACGTAGTTCACCTGGGTGCCGTGCTCGTCAATGAGCCCCAGGTCGACAAAGCCCTTGAACTCCTTCTTCATGACGCTGAAGATGCGCGAAAGCTTGTTCTCGTCGGCCAGCTCCGGGTAGGTGTAGGCCGAGGCGATGAGGCTCACGGTGGACGAGCGTTCGGTCAAAAACAGCTCAAAGGAGTTCTTGGTCTTGTTCACCAGCACGCGCAGGGGGTTTTGGATCTCGCGCGACATGGTGGTCATGTGCTCGTAGTAGTTGAGCACGGCCATGGCCAAGAGCGGAATCAGGGTGGCTGCGGCCATGAGCGCGAAGATCTTGCGCCGCAGCACGGTGTAGCGCACCGGCGACTCGGCTTCGTCCACGTCGCTTTGCAGCCCGCGAAACGGCTTCTTGATGATCTCGGTGAGCTTCATCATGTGGCAATCCTCGGAAAAAGGATGGCGCCGGGTTCGAGCTCCCCGCGCAGGTACAGGGCCAGGGCTTCTTCGGCCAGGCCGGCCACGCCGTCGATGACCTCGACGCGTTTCCAGCGCAGGTAGTGGTAGTGCTCCTCCTCGATGCCGCCGGTGATGACGGCGGCCACCTCGCGGTCCAGGATCAGGTCGCAGAGGTCGTCGGCGCTGGAATGGGCCAGCACCAGGTCCTGCCTGCGCACCTCCCGGGCCGTGGCGTCCACCGTGACCAGCAGCACCTCGGAGCAGAGGTCGAAGCGCGGGGCCACCTCGTCGCGGTACAGCGTGACCAGGATCTTTTTGCCCATGGCCGCCCCCTACGCCTTTTTCCGGGCGGGCTTGTGCGCCCCGGCGGGTCTGCCCTGGTCTGCGGGGGCCGGGGCCGCTTCCCTGGCGGCGCGGGCCTGGGGGAAGCGCAGGGGCAGGGGCAGGTGCTCTGGCAGGATCACCTCTCCGGCGCAGACCATGACCGCGTACTCGACCATGTTGCGCAGCTCGCGCACGTTGCCGGGGTAGTCGTAGGACGAGAGCAGGGCCTGGGCCTCGTCGGAGAAGCCGAGGACCTGCTTGCGGAACTTGGCCGCAAAGATCTTGAGGTAGTGCGCCAAAAGGAAGCCCACGTCCTCCCCGCGCTCGCGCAGGGGCGGCAGGTGCAGGCGCACGGCGTTCAGGCGGTGGAAGAGGTCCTCGCGCAAGATCCCGGCTTTGACCAAGTCCTCGGGGTCGCGGCCGGAGGCAGCCACCACGCGCACGTTCAGGTGCATGGGCCGGTCGCCCCCGGCGGGCAGCACGGCCTTTTCGTCCAGCAGGCGCAGCAGGCGGCCCTGCTGGGCCAGGGGCATGTCGGCAATTTCGGAGAGGTAGAGCGTGCCGTTCTGGGCCAGCTGGAACTTGCCCGGCCTGGGCACGCCGTCCGGACCCTCGGCCTGGCCGAAAAGTTCGGCGTCGAGCAGGGCCTCGGGCATGGGCGTGGCGTTCACGCGGACAAAGCTCTCCCGCGCCCTGGGGCTTGCGCGGTGCAGGGCCTCGGCCAACAGGTCCTTGCCCGTGCCGGACTCGCCTGTGAGCAGCACCGGGGAGTCGCTTTGGGCCACGGCGGGCAGGATGCGCAGCAGGTGCTCCATGACCGCGCAGCGGCCCACCATCTGCCCCGGGCTGGCCGAGACGGACAAACGCGTCTCCATGTCCTTGAGGGCCGAGAGGTCCTCCAGCACGTCCAGCGTGCACAGGAACGCGCCCGCGCGGTCCAGGACGGGCAGGCTGGTCAGGCGCACGGGGATCTTGCGGCGGTGGCGGTTGATGAGGGTGCCCTCGCGGGACTCGGTGCAGGCGCCGGGGGCGCAGGCCCCGCCCTGCGGCAGGCAGGGACAGCCGTGCAGGCAGAAGCTGCCGCGCAGCACGTGGCGGCAGAAAACGCCCGCCACGTCCGCAGTGGAAAACCCGGTGAGGCTTTCCAGGGCGCGGTTCAGAAACAGGGTGCGGCGCTGCCCGTCCAGAACGGCCACCCCGAAGGGCAGCTCGCTCAGGATGCGGGGCAGGTCGGCCCTGTCCAGTCCGCTCACGTTTGCCAGTGTGCTTTGTTCCACCACGCGTTCTCCCTGGGGCGGCCGTTGGCCTGCGTCTGGCCGCCCCGTTGGTGGAGGGATGCTAGTGCCCGCCCCCGCCCACGATGCCGGAAGCGGCGAACATGAGCACAAGGATCTCGGCCAGGGCCAGGACGGCGAAGGTGAACTCCTTGCGCTTCAGGAACGCCGGGATGAGCGGAATGTAGCAGACAATGGTCATGGCCGCCAGGAGCACGATGCCCAGGAAATTGAGGAAGTCGCCCTTGCCCAGGAGCACGGCCCAGCCCCAGCCCGTGGGCACCTGACCCAGCTCCAGGTAGGTGTGCACCGGCTGCGACCACAAGAGGGGCACCTTTTCCAGGGGAATGTGCGGGGTGATGATGCCGAAGACGTACAAAAGGTAGGTCACGGCCATGAGGGCCAGACCGCTCCAGGAACCGTAAAACAGCATGTTGGCGTACGTGATCTGCTCGGGGGAGGCCTTTCCGGTGGCCTTGATCTGATCGCTCATGGCGTTTCTCCTTAAGGAATATGCGCGTGCGCGTTTGATTCGTGACTGGCCGCTTCGGGCTAGACTCCCAGGCCCTTGAGCAGGGCCTTGCCGCCGGCGAAGAGCAGCACGCCGATGACCATGTAGCGGATGAACGTGGGCTTGGCCTTGGCCAACAGGCGCACGCCGACAAAGGAGCCCAGCATGAGCCCGATGATGCTCGGAATGGCCATGAGCGGGATGACGCAGCCCTTGTTCAGGTAGACCCAGGCGGCGGAGGTGTCGGTGATGGACAGGAGGAACTTGCTGGTGCCCACGGCCACCTTGAGCGGTGCGCCCATCATCAGGTTCAGCACGGGCACGTTGGCCCAGCCCGCGCCCAGGCCGAACATGCCGGCCATGATGCCGATGATGATGAACATCAAAAGGCCCGGCAGGGTGCGGTGGGTCTTCCATTCCACCAGCTCGCCGGTGGAGGGCTCGACGTAGGAGCCGTTCATGCCGAGAGCCAGGCCCAGGGCGTCCTGCTTGGTCACCACCGGGCGGGCGGAGTTCTTGGAGCACAGGATCAGGATGGCGATGCCCATGATGGTGATGCCGAGGAAAAGCTGCACGATGCGGGTGGGCAGGGCCATGCCCAGAAACGCGCCCAGGATGGCGCAGCTGGAGGCGATGAGCGCCACGGGCAGGGCCAGGCGCAGGGAGGCGAAGTTGCGCTTGAGCAGGCCGGGACCGGCCGCCAGCGCGCCCGCCAGCGCCACCATGAGGCCCGCGCCGCGCACAAAGTCCAGGTGGAAGGGGAAAAAGCCGCTGACCAGGGGCACGTAGAGCACGCCGCCGCCCACGCCAGCCAGCACGGCGATGATGCCGAGCACAAAGCAGAAGAACAACAGCACCAGGGGCCACACCCACCAGGCCACACCGGTTTCTGCGCCGAGCACCGCGCCCGCCTTGACCATTTCAGAGCCGACGTGGGCTACGGCGTCCGTACCCGCGTTGGAGGCCCAGGCAACGGCCGCGAACAGCAGCACACCCATCAGGACAATACAGGCGGAGCCCGCCAGCACATGTTTCCGATTCATCGTCATTCCCGCTCCCTTGATCGTCGTTGGATTTGCACTGCGCCCTTGCACGCCCCGGAACCGGCCCGGCGCAGGGTTGCCCCCTCTTATCCAATATCCGTGCCGATGAGTAATCTGCTGTAATCATGCAGCTTGTGAAAATCGTCGCGTGGGTCATGCGGCAAGGTCTTGCCGCTAAATCGGCAACAACTTGCCGGTGGCGGCACAAAATCACCTCAAGGACCTTGACGGGCAAAACATTGCCCTTTACTGCTGGGGGCGGTGCTGCGGACAAGGGGAAAACCCCGTCCTCAGTCCCTGTCCAAGGCCAAAACGCCACTGGCAGGTATGAGGAGAAGCGATGGGTGTGGACCCCAGAACCTATGGCGGCAAGTTTTTGCCGCCGGGCGTGGAGAGCGATCCCGAGGCGCGCTCGGCCATGCACGAGGCCGGGCTGCTCTTCCGCTCCGAGGCCATGCGCGCGCTGTACCACGTGGCCATCCAGGTGGCCGGGTCCGACGCCCCGGTGCTGCTCACAGGCGAGTCCGGCACGGGCAAGGAGCTCTTCGCCCGGCTTTTGCACACCCTGAGCAACCGCAGCGGGCGGCCCTTTGTGCCCGTGAACTGCGGCGTGCTCACCGGCGAGCTCTTTGCCGACAAGTTCTTCGGCCACGAGCCAGGGGCCTTTACCGGCGCGCTCCGGCTGCAGAAGGGCAGTTTCGAGCTGGCCCAGGACGGCACCCTGTTTCTGGACGAGGTGGGCGACATCCCCCTGTCCAACCAGGTGGATTTCCTGCGCGTGCTGGAGGAGCGCACCTTCAAGCGACTGGGCGGGGAAAAGGACCAGGGCTTCCGCGCGCGCATCGTGGCCGCCACCAACCGCCTGCTGCCGGAAATGGTCCGCGCCGCGCGCTTCCGCGCCGATCTGTTCTACCGGCTGAACGTCATCCCCATCTCCCTGCCCTCGTTGCGCGAGCGGCCGGAGGACATCGCGCCCCTGGCCGAGTACTTCCTGTGGCTCTTCGGCGGGCAGTACCACCGGCCCAGCCTGTCCCTGGCGCCGGAGACCATGGCCCTGCTCCTGCGCCACTCCTGGCCGGGCAACGTGCGCGAGCTCAAGAACCTCATCGAGCGCGCCGTGCTGCTGCACAAGGGCGAGGGCCTGGTCAAGCCCGACGACCTGCCCCTGGAGATGCGCCTGGGCATCGGCATGGACACCGTGGGCCCCCAGGGCGACGACAGCGTGGAGGGCCTGAACCTGGACACCGTGGTGCGCGAGGCCGAAAACCGGGCCATCCAGCGCGCCTTCAAGGCTGCGGGCGGCAGCAAGCAGCGCACGGCGGACCTGCTCGGCATCAGCCCGCGCACCCTGCGGCACAAGCTGGCCCAGTACAAAATGAAGTTGTGAGCGCGGGCCGCACACGGGCCTGCCAAGTGCTGTCGGGTGCGGACGGGTGGGGGGCGGTCGGGTGCGTGCCTTGACGTCTTGGCCTGGCGGGCGGCTGATTCTTGCCGCTGCATGGCGGATTCACCGGCCTGCCGCGCACAGCGGCCTTTGCCCTCAGTGCGCCGCCGCAGGCTGGCTCCGGTCCAGGGCCGCGCCGCAGGGGCGCTCTCCCGGCGGTCACGAGGATTTCCTCCCGCCAGTGGGGCAAGAGCCGTGGTTTGGGAACAGTCCCCAGCCTACTCGTCGAAGTCCAGCAGATCCCCGCGCACGATGGCCCCCTTGCCGAAGCGCCCGCGCACGGCGTCGAGCGCCTGGTCCAGCGCGGCCTTGGGCCTTTTCGGCGTTGCCGACTCCAGCAGCGAGAGCTGCCTGGGCCGCTCCCCGAACTGCGACACGCCCACCCCGATGAGCCGCAGGTTCTGGCAAGGGTTCAGCTCCCCCAGCAGGATGAGCGCGGTCTCGAAGATGCTTTGGGTGTCGTTCACCGGCTCGGCCAGCGTGCGCGAGCGGGTGAGCTTGCGGAAGTCGGCGAAGGTGGCCTTGAGGGTCACGGTGCGGCCACGCACGCGCATGGCGCGCAGGTCCGCGCCCACGCGTTCGCTTTGCAGCAGCAGCCAGCGCCGCAGCAGGGCCGGGTCGCGGGTGTCGCGCGCAAAGGTGTTTTCCGCGCTGGAGGACTTGGCCGGGGTGAAGGGCGTCACGGGCCGGTCGTCGCGCCCCTGGGCCAGCTCAAACAGCCATTGGCCGCGCTCGCCCAGCTTCTGCCGCCAGAACTCGGCCGGGCGCTTCAGCATGTCCCCGGCCAGGCGCACGCCCAGACCGCTTAAGATCTCCAGGGTGCGCCCGCCCACGCCGGGAATCTTCTGCACCGGCAGCTGGTCCAAAAAGGCGCGCACCTCGTGGCTTCGGATGATGGTCTGGCCGTCGGGCTTGTGGAAGTCCGAGGCGATCTTGGCCAGAAAGCGCACCGGCGCAATGCCCACGGAGCAGGTCAGCCCCGTGTCCCGCAGCACCTCGGCCCGGATGGCGGCGGCCAGCTCCTCCGGTGGGCCGAAGAGCCGCTCCAGGCCCGTGGCGTCGAGATAGGCCTCGTCCACGCTCGCCTGCTCCACAAGGGGCGAAAAGAGCTGCAGCACGGCCATGACCCGCCTGGACAGCTCCTTGTAGCGCCACATGCGCACCGGCACGAACAGCCCGTGCGGGCACAGCTTTTTGGCCTGGGCCACGGGCATGGCCGAGCGCACCCCGAACGTCCTGATCTTGTAGCTGGCGGCGCTGACCACCGAGCGCGGGCCATCGCCCACGGCCAGGGGCCTGCCGCGCCACTCCGGGTGGTCCAGCTGCTCCACCGAGGCGAAGAAGGCGTCCATGTCGATGTGCGCGATGAAGCGCTCGACGGGCATGTCCGGGCGTTGGTCCATGCCCATGCACTACGGCAGGGCAGGGCGGATGAAAAGGGGGGCGTCAGGCTGCGTAGGGGTTGCTTGGGCTGGGGTTGATGCGCGAGAAGGCCCACAGGGCGATGATGTACGGCGGGAAAAAAACGGTGACCGGCCCGGCGCTGGCCCAGAGAAAGGGCGCGGGCACGCCCTCGAAGCGGATGGTCAGCCAGGCCAGGGCGATGATGCCCGGCCAGAGCAGGGCGGCCCCGCGTCCGGCGGCAAGGGCCAGGGAATTGCCGTAGTGCTCCTGGGCCAAGTGGTTCTGGGCCAGGTAGGCCTCCTTGTTTTGCATCTGCAAGGCCTGGAACGAGAGTTCGCTGCGGCGCTGGGCCTCGCCGTCCTCCTGCTTGCGGCGCGTGCGGTTCGCAAAGGCCACCAGGGCCTTGCAGGCCTGGCCCAGACCGGCGCTGCCAAGGGCCAGCATCACGATGCCAAAGTAGAACGCGGCCTCGGGATTGGGCAGCACCCGGAAGGGGGCGATCAGGACGGTGTCGACGGCTTGGAAGAGGGTCATACGAGCATAGGGGCGTGCGCCTGGTTGTGGGGAAGGCCGGGCCCCCGTGCGGGAGCCCGGCCAGGATGTGCTGGCGTCTAGACGCCGGGGATCTTGATGCCGTAGAAGCCGGCCAGCAGATAGCCGACGCCGATGTAGAACGAAAGCACGATGAAGATGCGCTTCATCAGCTTGTCGGAGAGGTACTTGGAGGTCATGGGGCCGACGATGGAGCCTACGGTGATGCCCACCAGCTCGGTGCCGATGAGGGTCCACTCGATGGGGGTGCCCTTGGTCATCAGGGTGATGATGCTGGTGACCATGCCCACGAGCACGGCCAGCGCGCTGGTGCCCGCAGCCAGGTACATGGGCAGCTGGGTCACGCTGGTCAGGAAGGGCACCAGCAGGAAACCGCCGCCAACGCCCAGGAAGGCCGCTGCGGCGGAGATGACGATGCCGCCCAGGAAGGGCAGGAGCGGGTTGAACTTGAAGGGCACGCCGTAGAAGTTGAACTCGCAGGTGGCGAAGGTGAACTTCTGGATGGACAGGCCGATGTGGCAGTCTTCCGTGCTTTCGCCGCACTTCTGCTTGCGCACGACTTCTTCAAAGGCCCTGGCGGCCTCCTTGGCGGTCTTCTTTTTGTTCTGCGCGCCAGGGGTGGTCTCGTACAAGAGCCAGCAGCCCAGGACCAGAACGAAGAGGCCGAAGTAGCCCTGGTAGGACTCAAAATGGAGCTTGCCGGCGGAGAGTTCCTGCGCGCCCCAGGCGCCGATGAGCGAGCCCAGGCCCAGGCTGATGGCCAGCGGCAGGACCAGGCGGCCCATCTTGAGGTAGTTGAAGGAGCTGATGGCGGCCGAGGTGCCCACCAGGAACTGGTTGGAGGCCTTGATGGAGTCGGTGATGACCTTGCCCAGGTCCGGGGCGGTCTTCTTGAGTGAGCCTGCGTATGAGCCGAAGCCGAACACGCTCATGTGGCCCACGCCAGCCATGACGCCGCCGAAGGCGCCCACGGTGGAGAAAATCCAGCCCACCCACACGGCCCAGCAGAAGGCCAGAATCGGGTTGACCGTGGGCGCGCCGGGAATGCCCAGGAAGCCGACGGGCTTGGACTCGTCGATCATGCCCTTTTCGGTGCCGCGCGGAGCCTTGGCGATGGCCGCAGCCAGCTTGCTCTTGGGCGCGCCGTCAACGGCCTTGGCCGCGTCAGCCGCAGCTGCGTCGACTGTTTTGGCCGCGTCGCCGACCACAGCGGCGGTGGCTTTGGCCGCGTCGGCCGCCGGGGTGGCGGGAGCCTGCTGGGCCGCGGCGACACCGAGCCACAGGCAGAGCGACAACGTGGCGATGACGCAAGCGAAGAGGGAACGTCTGTTCATGTGCTGTGGTCCTCCTGATGTAAGTTTGTTACATATTGTGTGCCCGGCGTTGGCCACGCCGGGTGCTGTTCTACTTTGAGGGCCGCACGAGAGTCAGGGCCTTGGACGTGCAGCCGGTGACGCAGGCCGGGTCCAGGCCCCGTTCCAGGCGGTCCAGGCAGAGGTCGCATTTCGTCGTCTTGCCCACGCTCTCCAGAAAGACGGGCACATCCCACGGGCAGGCGTTTTCGCAGCGGTGGCAGCCGATGCAGGTCTCCATGTCCAGGGTGATCAGGCCGTCTTCGGGGCGCTTGGCCAGCGCGCCAGAGGGGCACACCTTGACGCAGAAGGGCTCGTCGCACTGCAGGCAGTTCTGGTAGACAAACTCCATGCGCGGGCTTCCGTCGGGCCCGCTGAAGGGCCCCAGCGCCTTGATGCGGTTCAGGGAGATGCCCGGCGGCAGTTTGTTTTTGACGTTGCAATGCACCAGGCAGGACTTGCAGCCGATGCAGCGGTTCGGGTTCAGCACAATGCGGTACAGGCTCATGCTCGTCTCCTGGCTTTCCATCTGGCACGGGTTTGCCCGGCCGCAGCATACCCCTGAGTGGTACCAAATGTTTATATGACAATCCACAAAGCCAGGCCCATTGTCAATACCCACTGGGGAATAGTTCTTTTTTTCCCAAGGTGGGGCCCTGGTGGGTTGCGCCTTCGGGATGGGCAAGATTCGTGAATTCCCCGCCAACACAGAGTTTGCGGCCAGACCACTAGCCTTTTTTTGTGACTTGTGGCAGAGGGGGTATACGAGTACGAAGCGTATCACGATTCGCTTAAGGGAGGTCCCCATGGACAGGAAACAGGTCTTCAGCGTGTGCGGCATGTGCAGCGTCCGGTGCCCCGTCGCCGTCGACGTTGAAGACGGAAACGTGACCAGCGTTTTCGGCAACCCCCACGCAGCCGGGCTCAAGGGCTCGCTGTGCGCGCGCGGCGCTGCCGGACCGGCCCTGCTCTACGACGACGAGCGTCCCCAGACCCCGCTCATCCGTGTGGGCGAGCGCGGCGAGGGCAAGTGGCGCGCGGCCAGCTGGGACGAGGCCCTGGACTACGTGGCCGACAAGCTCAAGGCCATCAAGGCCAAACACGGCCCGGAGGCGCTGCTGTTTTCCGACCGGGGCGGCCCGTACATGGACCTGTCCAAGGCCTTTGTGCGCGGCTTCGGCTCGCCCAACTACTGCAACCACGACACGGCCTGCGCCCGCAACGTGCAGCACGCCTGCCTGTCCATCTTCGGCTGCGGCCGCAAGGAGCTGGTCTACGACCTGAAGAACGCCCGGCACGTGGTGCTCCAGACCCGCAACATCCTGGAAGGCATCAACGTCAAGGAGGTCAACGACCTGCTCGACGCGCGCGACGCCGGATGCAAGCTCACGGTCATCGACATCCGGGCCAACATTCCCGGAGCCAAGGCCGACAATTTCTTCCTCGTCCGCCCGGGCACGGACTATGCCTTCAACCTCGCGGTGATCAACGTCATCGTGAAGGAGAAGCTCTACAACCGCAAGTTCGTCAAGCAGTGGGTCAAGGACTTCGACCAGCTCAAGGAATTCATCGCGTCCTACACCCCGGAATTCGCAGAAAAGGAGACCGGGGTCAGCGCCGAGGCCCTGCGCGCCTTTGTGCGCCAGTTCGCCAAGGCCGCGCCCTCGGTCATCTGGCATCCGGGTTGGATGGTCTCGCGCTACGGCGACAGCTTCTACGTCTGCCGCACGGCGTACATCATCAATGCGCTCATGGGCGCCATCGGGGCCAAGGGCGGCCTGCCGCTGTCCTGCAAGGCCGGGGACGTGGGCCGCAAGGGACTGAAGCAGCTGGTGGAGTTGTTCCCCAAGCCGGAGGCCAAGCGCGTGGACGGCGCTGGCTGGGCCGAGGGCCGCACGCACTTCGACGCCGGGCCGGGCCTGGTGAACCTGGCCTTCGAGGCCATCGCCTCGGAAAAGCCGTACCCCATCCGGGCGTACATCGCCCACCGCCACGACCCGCTCATGGCCTTCCCCGATCCCGAGGCCGTGAAGAAGCTCTGGGCCAAGCTGGAGCTCATGGTGGCCATCACCTTCACCTGGTCCGACACGGCCTGGTTTGCCGACGTGGTGCTGCCCATGAGCACCTACCTGGAGCGCGAAAGCCTCGTGGCCAGCAAGGGGGGCCTGAAGCCCCAGTTCTTCCTGCGCCAGCGGGCCATGCAGCCGCGCTTCGACACCAGGGCCGACTGGGAGATCTTCGCCGGCCTGGCCAAGCGCCTGGGCATGGAGCCCCTTGCTGTGGACAGGCCGGAGGAGCTGTGGACCAAACAGCTGGAAGGCACCGGGGTCAGCGTGGAGGACTTCGCGGCCAAGGGCTTTGTGGAGCTGGCGGCCAAGCCGACGTACAAGCCGTTGGCCTTCAAGACCCCCTCGGGCAAGATCGAGCTGTTCTCCGAGAAGCTCGACAAGGCCGGAGTGCCGTCCCTGCCGCCCTACGTCTCTCCGGCCAGCCCGCCCAAGGACCAGTTCCGCATCACCTTTGGCCGCTGCGGTCTGCACACCCAGGGCCACACGGTCAACAACCCGCTGCTGTTCGCCCTCATGCCTGAAAACGTGCTCTGGCTGAACAAGGCCAAGGCCAAGGCCCTCGGCATCGAGCACATGGACCTGGTGGAGGTCACCTCCAGCCGGGGCCAGGGCGGCAGCCTGCGCGCCTTTGTCACGGAGTTCATCCACCCCGAGGCGGTGTTCATGGTCCACGGCTTTGGCCACACCCTGCCGGTGGAGAGCCGGGCCAAGGGCCGGGGCGTTTCGGACAACGACCTCATGCCCGGCGGCATAGGCAACTGGGACAAGGCCGGCGGCGGCGTGTGCATGCAGGAGCATTTCGTCAGCGTGCGCCGCTGCGAGGGCTAGAAGCAGGAACGACGGACACGCGGCGGCCGGTGGGGCTTGACGCAGGCCGCGCTGAGGCGGCGACCCCCCGCGACACCAATATGATTGAAAGGCCCCTTCCTTGCTGCGGCGCGGAAGGGGCCTTTTGGCGTCGGCCAGGCGGGCGTGGAGCCACAGGGCGGCCAGCCGCTCATGCCCAGGACCGGGGCGCAGGCGCTGCGGCATATCCAAAGGTGGCAGGGCGAGCGCGTGCGCTATGTTTTCGCCAGAGCCGGGGTGGTGGCCGCTGTCTGCTGGTTGCGTGCGCCCGCACGTTGGCCGCTGGCAAATCACCCACGCAGCCGGGCCGGGCTGGGGCAGAGGTTTCCACAAAAATTCCGGACCCCCTGTCCGCCGACCGGTTTCCTTGTCTGTCGAAGGGCTCCCGGCCCGGAGCACTGGCCCTGGTCGGCCCGCAATACGAAAACTTTCCTGCGCGAATGGACAACAATTTTCAAAAGGCCTATCACAAGGCTGGAAATACCCGCAGATACCGAACCAACGCACAAAGCGGTCCGCACACCGGACAGTCAAAAGGAGCGGCATGATGTTCTTGGACATTTCAGGGGTTGGTTTTTTGGTGCTTCTCGCAGTGGCGGCCTTTTTTTCTTCCTCGGCCATCCGCATCTTCCGCGAATACGAACGGGGCGTCGTCTTCACCCTGGGGCGCTTCTCAAAGGTCAAAGGCCCTGGGCTCGTGATCCTCATACCCGGCATACAGAAAGCGGTGCGGGTGGACCTGCGGACCATCGTCCTGGAGGTTCCGACCCAGGACGTGATCTCGCGCGACAACGTCTCCGTGAGCGTCAGCGCGGTGGTCTACCTGCGGGTCATCGACCCGGAAAAGGCCATCATCCAGGTCATGGACTATCTCAACGCCACCAGCCAGCTGGCCCAGACCATGCTGCGCTCCGTGCTGGGCAAGCACCAGCTGGACGACATGCTGGCCGAGCGCGAGAAGCTCAACCATGACATCCAGCATGCCCTGGATGAGCAGACCGATTCCTGGGGCATCAAGGTCGCCAATGTCGAGATCAAGCAGGTCGACCTGACGGAGTCCATGATCCGGGCCATCGCCCGCCAGGCCGAGGCCGAGCGCGAGCGCCGGGCCAAGATCATCCACGCCGAGGGCGAGCTGCAGGCCTCGGAGAAGCTGTACCAGGCGGCCAAGGTGCTGGCCCAGGAGCCGCAGGCCATCCTGCTGCGCTATCTGGAGACGCTCACGGTCATCGGCGCGGACAAGAACACCACGGTGGTGTTCCCCCTGCCCATGGACCTCGTGGGGCCGCTGCTGGCGCGGGCGAACGCCGCTGTGGGCGGCAAGCCGGTCTAGCTGCCGCGTCCTCGCTTTTCGTCGGGAGGAGCGCCGCCAGGGCCGGGCCGAAATGCCAGGCCGAAAGGGTTGGGTGGAAGGCCGAAACTCAGTCCGAAAGGGCGAGCAGAAACGCCAGCCCGAAAGCGTGGGCTGAAGCGGTCTGGCTGCAGGGCTGGGCCGCGCCCGCGCAAAAAATCCCGGCCCCCATCTGGAGGCCGGGAAGGTGTAGCTCCGAAGGCTTGCGTTGGCTGAATGCGTGCCTCGACCCGAACATGGGTCGATCCGAGCGTGCGTCGATCCGAGCGTGCGTCGACCCGAGCGTGCGTCGACCCGAGCGTGCGTCGACCCGGACATGCGTTGCCCGCGCCTGCTGCGGGCCGCGCTGCCGGGGTTGCTCAGCCCCTGGCCTTGGCCCTGCGCCGGTAGGCGTGCAGGATGGGCTCGGTGTAGCCGCTGGGCTGCTCCCGGCCCAGGAAGATGAGGTCGCGGGCCGCGGCAAAGGCCAGGCTTTCCCCGAAGGCCGGGGCCATGGGCCGGTAGCCCGCATCGCCCGCGTTCTGGCGGTCCACCACGGCGGCCATGCGCTGCAGCGTCTCCAGCACCTGCTCCGGGCCGACCAGCCCATGGTGCAGCCAGTTGGCGATGTGCTGGCTGGAGATGCGCAGGGTGGCCCGGTCCTCCATAAGGCCCACGTCGGTGATGTCCGGCACCTTGGAGCAGCCGATGCCCGCGTCCACCCAGCGCACCACATAGCCCAGGATGCTCTGGATGTTGTTGTCCAGCTCCTGCTGGATGTCCGCGTCGCTTGGCCGCGCCTTCAGCAGGCCCACGGTCAGCAGATCTTCCAGCCTGGCCTTGCGCGGGCCGGAAAGCTCCCGCTGCCGGGCGAACACGTCCACCTGGTGGTAGTGCATGGCGTGCAGCGTGGCCGCCGTGGGCGAGGGCACCCAGGCGCAGTTGGCCCCGGCCATGGGGTGGCCGCCCTTGGTGTCCACCATCTCGGCCAGGCAATCGGGCTTGGCCCACATGCCCTTGCCGATCTGCGCCTTGCCGGACAGTCCGCAGGCCAGGCCCACCTCCACGTTCCAGTCCTCGTAGGCCGCGATCCAGGGCGCGGCCTTCATGGCGTTCTTGCGCACCATGGGTCCGGCCTCCATGTTGGTGTGGATCTCGTCGCCGGTGCGGTCCAGAAAGCCGGTGTTGATGAACACCACGCGCTCGCTGGCCGCGCGGATGCATTCCTTGAGGTTCACCGTGGTCCGGCGCTCCTCGTCCATGATGCCGATTTTGATGGTGTTTTTGGCCAGGCCAAAGGCCTCCTCGATGCGCCCGAAGACCGCGCAGGTCAGGGCGATCTCCTCGGGCCCGTGCATCTTGGGCTTGACGATGTAGATGCTGCCCGCTCGACTGTTCCTGCCCCTGGCTGCGCCCTTCACGCCATGTAACCCGACGTCGTGTAACCCGATAAAGCCCGTGGCCAGGGCGTCGAGCAGGCCCTCCGGGATTTCCCGGCCTGCGGCGTCGAGCACGGCGTCGGTGGTCATGAGCAGGCCCACGTTGCGGATGAACAGCAGGCTGCGGCCCGGCAGGACGAGGGCCCGGCCGTCCGGGGCGGTGTAGGCGCGGTCCCCGGCCAGACGGCGGGTGAGCTGCCTGCCGCCCTTGGCAAAGGTCTCGGTCAGGTCGCCCTTCATCAGCCCCAGCCAGTTGCGGTAGGCCTGGGCCTTGTCCTCGGCGTCGACGGTGGCGACGGAATCCTCGCAGTCCTGGATGGTGGTCAGCGCCGTCTCCAGGATCAGGTCCTTGACCCCGGCCGCGTGCTCCCTGCCGATGGGGTGGTTGCGATCAATGGTGATCTCCAGGTGCAGGCCGTGGTTGCGCAGGAGCACTGCGGTCAGCTCGGCCCCGCCCTGGAAGCCCACGAACTGCGCAGGGGTTTTCAGGCCGGTGACGCTGCCATCAGCCAACTTCACGGCCAATTCGGCGGCCAAGTCGGCGGACACATCCCTGCCTCCGGACCGGTCCTTCAGGAAATAGCGCCGGGCCTGGGCGTGGCTCCCGGCGGCCAGCGGCGCGGCCTGGTCCAGGAACTTCGCGGCGTACTCCACCACCTTGGCCCCGCGCACCGGGTTGTAGCCCTGGCTGCGGGCGGCCCCGCCGGTCTCGGGCAGCACGTCGCTGCCGTAGAGCGCATCGTACAGGCTGCCCCAGCGGGCGTTGGCCGCGTTCAGGGCGTAGCGGGCGTTGGTCAGGGGAACCACCAACTGCGGCCCGGCCACCAGCGCGATCTCCGGGTCCACATTCTCCGTGCTGATGGCGAAGTCCGGCCCCTCGGGCACGAGATAGCCGATGCCGCCCAGGAACTCGCGGGCAACGGCGGGGTCTTGCGGCTGGCCTGCGCGTTTGAGCCACCAGGCGTCGATGGCGGCCTGGAGCTCGTCTCGCCGGGCCAGCAGGGCCGCGTTTTTCGGGCCGAACTCGGCCAGGATGGACTCCAGGGCGGACCAGAAGGCCCCGGCGGCCAGGCCCGTTCCGGGCGCGGCCTCGTCCTCGATGAAATCATGCAGGGCCATGGCCACGGACAGTGTGCCGGTCTGGATGCGTGCGTTCATGGGGGGTGCTCCTCATCAGGGGTGGCGAAAGATGGTGCGGCGGTCCTCGCAGGTCGTTCGCCCGTCCGCAGGGGTTGTCCCAGCCTTGATGTATCCTTTTCGCCGTGCCTGTGGCAAGCGGCGCAGGCCCTGGAGGGAGCGCCACAATGCTGGGCGCAGTGGCGGCACGCTGAAATACTTTTGGAAATTACTGGACTGCAACGGACGGGATTGCGCTGTGGCGGGCCGGACTGACCGGGCGGCCCCGGAGCACGGCGTGGTCAGCCTGCCTGGTCCGAATCAAGTGTGCGGGCTTTTGAAAGCTGTGAATTACAGGCTCAGCCGGTGCCGCGTGCGCGGCGTCTGGGGCTGGCACGGCCTGCTTCTCCGCCCTTTGCGGCTTTTGCGCCTTAAGCGCTCGGCGCGCGAGCAGAGCCTGGACCTTTCAGACAAGCAGGTGCGGAGGCTGGACCGCATCAGCCCGGAGTTCCGGGAACGGCGCATCAAGACCAGGCACAGGGGCAATCTTGTGGCCGTAGACACCTCTTTCGTGGGCGTTCTCAAAAGCGTGGGCCGCGTGTACCTGCACTCGGTGCCTGAACGCCACAGCCGCGACTCCCGGGGGCGGCTGTGCACCGGCAAGCTGCCGGTGACGGTGGTGCATGTGCTGAACCAGGATGTCTTGCCGCATTTTGAGGCCGCTGACGTAAGCATCAGCAGCATCCTCGCGGACAATGGCCGGGAGTTCTGCCCAGGCCGGACCGGCATCCCTACGGGCTGTTCCTGCAGTTGGAGTGCATCGACCGCCGCACGACCAGGGTCCGCAGGCCGCAGAGCAACGGCTTTGTGGAGCGCCTGCGCCGGACGCTGCTGGACGAGCACTTCCGCATCAAGGGCCGGGAGAAGTGGTGTGAATCTGTGGCGGAAAGGCCAAAGGATCTGGAGTGATACCACAGACTTGCAAAAATGAACGCACCCATCAGGGCCGCAACATGAACGGCAGGACACCTCACCAGGCTTCCATTGTCTGCACTTGGCTTGCCCCAATGTTTTGCACTAGGATGAATGCCTCAGAGCCTGTAGCTGAGTTTGGCAGGGCGCTCAGCGTCTTTGCCCTGCGCACACTTGGATGGCTTTGAACCGTCCGTCCCTCATTTCTTGACACAATCCTTACACGCCGCCTCAATTTCCCTACACCCTCTTTATTCCTCTGGTGCTATAGTTCCATTCAAGAAACCCGGCGAACCCATGCCGGGAGGAGGAAAACACCATGTTGGAAATGCTCATGACTCCCTCGGATGGCCTCATCGGTCTCTTGTGCCTGCTGGCCGTGTTGGCCAGCCTGGGGCTGGTCCGTCTGGCCGAAAGCTTGAAGGAGTTGCGCTCATGAACCTGCTGTATGTTCTGACCGGCATCGTGGTGCTGGGCCTGTTCGTCTACCTCGTGGTGGCCCTGCTCAAACCGGAGGCGTTCGAGTAATGCAGTTCGCAAACATTCTCACCATCGTTCTGTATATGGTCCTGCTCCTCGGCTTGGCCTGGCCGCTCGGCCAATACATGGCCAAGGTGCTGGAGGGCAAGCCCTGCGGTTTGGACCGTGTGCTGGGGCCTGTGGAGCGTTTGCTCTACCGGGTCTGCGGCGTGAAACCGCAGGAGGAGATGGACTGGAAGGGCTATGCCCTGGCCATGTTCCTGTTCAACATGCTCGGCTTCGTGGTCCTTTACGCGCTGCTGCGCCTGCAGGGCCAGTTGCCGCTCAATCCCGACGCCATGGCTGCGGTGGAGCCGGGCCTGGCCTTCAACACGGCCATGAGCTTCGTCACCAACACCAACTGGCAGGCCTACAGCGGAGAGAGCACCATGAGCTATCTGACCCAGATGCTGGGGCTCACCGTGCACAACTTCGTGTCTGCGGCCACGGGCATCGCCATTCTGGCCGCGCTCATCCGCGGGCTCGTCCGGCGGGAGACGCGCCTGCTGGGCAACTTCTGGGTGGACCTGACGCGCAGCACGCTGTACATCCTGCTGCCGCTGTCCGTGATGTTCGCCCTGGCGCTGGCCTGGCAGGGCGTGCCACAGACCCTTGGCGGCGCGGCCAAGGCCAGCCTGAGCGAACCCGTGGCCTACGAGATCACACCCTCGGCCGACGACCTGAAGGCCGACCCGAGCCTCAAGCCCAAGCCCGCGACCGCGACGGAGCAGGCCATCACGCGCGGGCCGGTTGCCTCCCAGGAGGCCATCAAGATGCTCGGCACCAACGGCGGCGGCTTCTTCAACGCCAACTCCGCGCACCCCTTCGAGAACCCCACGCCGCTGACCAACTTCCTGGAAACACTGGCAATCCTGGTCATCTCGGCGGGGCTCTGCCACACCTTCGGCCACATGGTGGGCGACGCCCGCCAGGGCTGGGTGCTGCTGGCGGCCATGACGGTCATCTTCGTGGTCTTCCTCTCCGTCTGCCTCTGGGCCGAGCACACGGGCGTGCCGCAGATGGCAGCGCTCACGGGCGGCCATGGCGCAGGCAACCCCCTGCCCGGCAATTGGGAAGGCAAGGAGCTGCGCTTCGGCGTGACGGCCTCGGCCCTGTGGGCCACGGCCACCACGGCGGCGTCAAACGGCTCGGTGAACGCCATGCACGACTCCTTCACGCCGCTCGGCGGCCTGGTGCCCATGGTGCTCATGCAGTTGGGCGAAGTGGTCTACGGCGGCGTGGGCTGCGGGCTCTACGGCATGCTGGTCTTCGCCATCATCGTGGTCTTCATCGGCGGGCTCATGGTCGGCCGCACGCCGGAGTACCTGGGCAAGAAGATTGAGGCCTTCGACACCAAGATGGCCTCGATCGTGATCATGGTCCCGCTGTTCGGCGTGCTCCTCGGCACGGCCTGGGCGGTCATGACCGCCTCGGGCAAAGCGGCCATCGCCAACCCCGGCGCGCACGGCTTCAGCGAAATCCTCTACGCCTTCTCCTCCATGGCCAACAACAACGGCAGCGCCTTTGCCGGACTCTCGGCCAACACCCCGCTGTACAACCTGCTGGGCGGCATCGTCATGCTCACCGGGCGTTTCTGGACGGCCATTCCGGTGCTGGCCCTGGCCGGCAGCCTGGCGGCCAAGAAAAGCGTGCCCGTGAGCGCCGGAACCCTGCCCACGCACACGCCGCTGTTCTGCGGCCTGCTCATCGCGGTGGTGCTGGTGGTCGGCGCGTTGACCTTCATCCCGGCCCTGGCCCTTGGCCCCATTGTGGAACATCTGATGATGCTCGGCCACTAGCCCGAACGTCAGGCAAGGAGAACCTCCCATGTCCGGTAAATCCCTGTCCCGCCCCTTGTTCGATCCCGAGATCGTCAAGAGCGCGGCGCTCGATTCCTTCCGCAAGCTCTCCCCTCGTGTGCAGGTAAAAAATCCTGTCATGTTCACGGTATACATCGGCAGCATGCTCACCACGGTGCTGTTTGTCCAGGCCCTGCTTGGTCACGGCGAGGCCCCGGCGGGCTTCATCCTGGCCGTGTCGCTCTGGCTGTGGTTCACGGTGCTCTTCGCCAACTTTGCCGAGGCCATGGCCGAAGGCCGGGGCAAGGCCCAGGCGGCGACGCTTCGCCAGGCCAGGGCCGAGACGCCCGCCCGCAAGCTCAGTGAGGCCCGGCGCGACGCGGCCAGCGAGATGGTGTCCTCCACGGCCCTGCGCAAGGGCGACTTCGTCATCGTCGTGGCCGGCGAGTCCATCCCCTGCGACGGCGAGGTCATCGACGGCGTAGCCTCGGTGGACGAGAGCGCCATCACCGGCGAGAGCGCGCCCGTCATCCGCGAGTCCGGCGGCGACCGCAGCGCCGTCACCGGCGGCACGCGCGTCCTGTCCGACTCCATCCTGATCCGCATCAGCGCGGACCCGGGCGAGACCTTCCTGGACCGTATGATCTCCATGGTCGAAGGCGCCAAGCGCCGCAAGACGCCCAACGAGATCGCGCTGAATATCCTGCTGGCCGCGCTGACCATCATTTTCCTGCTCGTCTGCGCCACATTGCTGCCCTTCTCCATGTTCGGCGTGGAGCAGGCCGGCAAGGGGACGGTGATCAGCGTCACCGTGCTCACCGCCCTCTTCGTCTGCCTTGCGCCCACCACCATCGGCGGGCTTTTGTCGGCCATCGGCATCGCGGGCATGGACCGGCTCATACAGGCCAATGTCATCGCCATGAGCGGCCGGGCTGTGGAGGCCGCAGGCGACGTGGACGTGCTCTTGCTGGACAAGACCGGCACCATCACCCTGGGCAACCGCCAGGCCACGCTGTTCCTGCCCGCGCCGGGCGTTACCGAGGCCGAGCTGGCCGACGCCGCGCAGCTCTCCTCGCTCGTGGACGAGACCCCGGAGGGCCGCAGCATCGTGGTCCTGGCCAAGGAGAAGTTCGGCATCCGTCAGCGCGACGTGAGCCAGCTCGGGGCCACCTTCATCCCCTTCACGGCCCAGACGCGCATCAGCGGCGTCAACCTGCCCGGCGGCCCCGGAGGGTCTGGTGGAAAAACCATCCTCAAGGGCGCGCCCGACGCCATCGAACGCCTGGTCACCGAATCGGGAAGCGTCTTCCCCCAGGCAGTGACGAACCACGTGCAGGACATCGCCCGGGAGGGCGGCACGCCGCTCCTGGTTGCCGAGAAGACCGCCGATGGCGCGCGGGTGCTCGGGGCCATCTGGCTCAAGGACATCGTCAAGGGCGGCATCCGCGAGAAGTTCGCCGAGCTCCGGCGCATGGGCATCAAGACGATCATGGTCACGGGCGACAATCCGCTCACCGCTGCGGCCATCGCCGCCGAGGCCGGGGTGGACGACTTTTTGGCCGAGGCCAAGCCCGAGCAGAAGCTGGCGCTCATCCGCCAGATCCAGGCCGAGGGCCGCCTGGTGGCCATGACCGGCGACGGCACCAACGACGCCCCGGCCCTGGCCCAGGCCGACGTGGGCGTGGCCATGAACACCGGCACCCAGGCCGCCAAGGAGGCCGGGAACATGGTGGACCTGGACTCCAGTCCGACCAAGCTCATGGAGATCGTCTGCATCGGCAAACAATTGCTCATGACGCGTGGTTCGCTGACCACCTTCAGCATCTCCAACGACATCGCCAAGTACTTCGCCATCGTGCCCGCGGCCTTTGTGGGCATGTACCCGGCGCTTGGCGTGCTGAACGTCATGGGCTTGGCCACCCCCCAGAGCGCCATCCTCTCGGCGGTCATCTTCAACGCGCTGATCATCGTGGGGCTCATCCCGCTGGCCTTGCGCGGCGTGGCCTATCGGCCCGCAGGCGCGGCCAAAATCCTGCGCGACAACCTCGTCATCTATGGCGGCGGCGGGCTCCTCGTGCCCTTTGTCGGCATCAAGCTCATCGACATGGCCCTCGTTGCCCTGCATCTGGCGTAAGGGAGGCATCACAATGCTCAAAGACATGCTGACTATCCTGGGGCGCCAGCTGCGTCCGGCGATCTCCATGCTCATCGTTTTGTCGGTCCTCACCGGGCTTATCTATCCTTCGGCCATCACCCTGGCGGCCAGGGCGCTGTTCCCGCACCAGGCTGATGGCAGCCTCATCGAGTCCAAGGGCACGGTCGTCGGCTCTGAGCTCATCGGCCAGCAGACCAGCGCCCCCGGCCATTTCTGGGGTCGGCCCTCGGCCACCTCGCCGCAGCCATACAACGCCCAGGCCAGCGGCGGCTCCAACCTGACCCCGGCGGGCGAGGCCCAGCTCAAGGCCGTCAAGGAACGTGTGGAGGCCCTGCGCGCGGCTGATCCCGGAAATGCGGCGCCCATCCCAGCGGACCTGCTGACGGCCTCGGGCTCGGGCCTGGACCCGCACATCAGCCCGGAGGCGGCCGCGTTCCAGGTCTCCCGCGTGGCCAAGGCGCGCGGCCTGGATGAGGCGGCGTTGAGTGCGCTGGTGGCCCGCCACAAGGAAGGTCGCCAGTTGGGCTTCCTGGGCGAGCCGCGGGTCAATGTGCTCATGCTCAACAGGGCCCTTGATTCTCTGGCCGCAAACGCAGATAGTGCAAAGGGAAAGCCATAGGGCCTGTTTCCGAAAGATGTATTCCCCCCTGGCGGGAGAGCATCTCGTTTGGGGCCAGGGAGTGTACTCATGCGGTACAGCCCTGGCCCCAAATCGGCGTGTGCTAATGCCCGGACAATGTCCAGGGGGCAAAAGGCGCTTTTAGGGACAGACCTTAGGCCCAGCGAAAGGAACCGCCATGGCTTCATGTGATGACAAGCGACCCTCTGAAAAAAGGCCCGACCCGGACGCGCTCTTGACCCTGGCCTGCAAGGAGGACAGACGGCGCGCCCGAGGACGGTTGCGCGTCTTCCTCGGGGCCGCCCCAGGCGTGGGCAAGACGTATTCCATGCTCACCGAGGGCTATACCCAGCAGGCCGAGGGCCGCGACGTGCTGGCCGGGGTGGTGGAAACCCATGGCCGGGGCGAGACCGAGGCGCTTCTGGCGGGAATGGACGTGCTGCCCAGGGCCACGGTGGAGTACAAGGGCCACCAGCTGCACGAATTCGACCTGGACGCGGCCCTGGCCCGGCGGCCAGCGCTCATCCTTATGGACGAGCTGGCCCACACCAACGCCCCGGGCTCGCGCCACGACAAACGCTGGCAGGACGTGCTGGAGCTGCTCGACCAGAACATCGATGTCTACACCACCCTGAACGTGCAGCATGTGGAGAGCCTGTCCGACGTGGTGGCGCAGATCACCGGCATCGCCGTGCGCGAGACCGTGCCCGACTCCGTGCTGGAGGAGGCCCACGAGCTGGTGCTGGTGGACCTGACCCCGGACGACCTGCTCAAGCGCCTGCGCGAGGGCAAGGTCTACGTGCCGCAGCAGGCCGAATGGGCCGCGCGGAACTTCTTCCGCTCCGGCAACCTCTTCGCCCTGCGCGAGCTGGCCCTGCGCGTGGTGGCCGACCGGGTGAACACCGAGGTGCTGGTCTACCGCCAGGGCCAGGCCATTGAGGTCACCTGGCCCACCACCGGGCGGCTCTTGGTGTGCGTGGGCCCGAGCCCGACCTCGGCCCGGCTTGTGCGCGCGGTCAAGCGCATGGCCGCCAGCCAGCACGCCCACTGGATCGCCGCCTATGTGGAGACCCAGCCCCTGGCCCAGAGCGACCCCAGGCACAACCAGGTAGTGCAGAACCTGCGCCTGGCCGAGCAGCTGGGCGCGGAGGTGGTGACCCTGTCCGGCCGCAACGTGAGCGAGGAGATCATCACCCTGGCGCGCAGCCGCAACGTCTCCAGCATCGTCATCGGCAAGCCCGTGCGGCCCAAGCTGCTGGACACGCTGCTCGGCAGCCCGGTGGATGAGCTCATCCGCAAGAGCGGCGAGATCGACGTGCAGGTCATCCGGGGCGACGACCGCAGCGAGGGGAGCGAGGGCAAGCCCCAGGCCGCTCCTGCCCGGTCCGCGCCGGTGGATTGGCAAGGCTATGGCCAGAGCGTGCTCGCCGTGGCCGCCTGCTCGGCGTTGTGCTTCGCCATGTACCACTACTTCGAGCTGGCCAACCTGATCATGGTCTATCTCCTGGGCACCATGTTCATCGCCAGCCGCTGCGGCCAGGGCCCGGCCATCCTGTCATCGGCCCTGGGGGTGCTCTGCTTCGACGTGCTCTTCGTGCCGCCGCGCTTCAGCCTGGCTGTCAGCGACACCCAGTACCTGCTGACCTTCGCCATCATGTTCGTTGTGGCCGTGGTCATCAGCCGTCTCACCGCGCACATCCGCCAGCAGGCCGAGGCCGCGCGCAGGCGCGAGGCGCGCACCCAGGTGATGCTGGCCTTGAGCCGCGAGCTTGCGGGCACGCGCGGCACGGAGAAGCTCCTGCGCATCGCCATCGAGCACGTGTCCGAGCTCTTTGTCTGCACGGCCCTGGCGCTTTTGCCCGACGACGACGGGCGCCTCAAGGGCTTCGTCGGCGACCGGGAGGCCTTCAACATCAGCCACAAGGGCGAGGGCGTGGCCCAGTGGGTCTTCGCCAACGGCAAGGCCGCCGGGCTGGGCACCAGCACCCTGCCCACCAGCGGGGCGCTCTACGTGCCGCTGAAGGGCCTCAAGGACACCGTGGGCGTGCTGGGCCTGCGGCCCGAGACCCAGGGCGCGCTGTTCTCGCCGGAGCAGACCCGGATGATCGAGACCCTGGCCCGGCAGGTGGCCCTGGCCCTGGAGGTGGAGCGGCTGGAGGGCGAGAGCCTGCACGCCCAGATGGAGGCCGAGACCGAGCGTCTCAAAACCTCGCTTCTGTCCTCCGTGACGCACGACCTGCAGACCCCGCTGGCGGCCATCATGGGCTCGGCCGACAGTCTGGTGCAAGTGGGCGACCGTCTGGAGGCGGGCCTGCGCCGCTCGCTGGCCGCCAACATCTTTAACGAGGCCGAGCGCCTGTCCCGGCTCATCGGCAACCTTTTGCGCATGACCAAGCTCGAATCCGGCACGCTCAAGCCCGACCTGGAGCTGCAGTCCCTGGAGGAGCCCCTTGGCGCGGCCCTGAACCTGCTCGAAAAGCACCTGTCGGGCCGGAGCGTGGAGATGGACATGCCGGACGACCTGCCCATGCTCGACCTGGACGGCGTGCTCATGGAGCAGCTGTTCCTGAACCTTCTGGAGAACGCCGTGAAGTACTCCCCGGAGGCCACGCCCATACGTATCGAGGCCCACCTCGCGGGACGGGAGGTGGAATTTTCCGTGGCCGACCGGGGCCCTGGGCTCTCGGCGGAAGATCAGGAAAAGGTCTTCGACCTGTTCTACCAGGGGCAAACCGCGGCGGACCGGACAGGCGGGCGCAAGGGCTACGGCATCGGCCTGGCCATCTGCCGGGCCATCGCCCAGGTCCACGGCGGGCGCATCTGGGCCGAGAGCCGCGCAGGCGGCGGGGCGGCGTTCCACGTCACCCTGCCCGTGCCCGACGCCCGCAGGAATGCGGCCATCCGGGCCACGGCGGACGCGGACCGGCACGACGCCGAGACCAAGGAGGAGGGCCTGTGACCACAGACAAGGCGCTGGTGCTGGTCATCGAAGACGAGGCCCCCATCCGCTGTTTTCTGCGCGCCTTCCTGGAGAGCCAGGGCTTCCGTTTCCTGGAGGCGGAGTCCGGCGAGGAGGGGCTTGGCATGGCCGCCTCGCACCAGCCCGATGTCATCCTGCTGGACCTGGGGCTGCCGGGCATGGACGGCCTCGACGTCATCCGGCGCATCCGGCAGTGGACGGCCACGCCCATCCTGGTCATCTCCGCGCGCGGCAAGGAGCAGGACAAGATCGAGGCCCTGGACGCCGGGGCCGACGACTACCTCATCAAGCCCTTCAGCGTGGGGGAACTGGCGGCGCGCATGCGCGTGGCCCTGCGCCATGCGTCTTCCGGCGGGCAGGACAGGCCCGAGCCCGTGTTCCGCGTCGGAGCCCTCAGCGTCGATCTGGCAGCCCGGCGGGTGCGCCTGACCGGGGCCGAGGTGCACCTGACGCCCATCGAGTTCAAGCTCTTGGCCTTCCTGGTGCGCCACGCGGGCAAGGTGGTCACCCACCGCCAGCTCTTGAAGGAGGTCTGGGGCAGCGTGCGCGACGACCAGGCCCACTACCCGCGTCTCTACGTGCACCAACTGCGGCACAAGATCGAGCCCGACCCGGCCCGGCCGCGCTTTTTGCGCACCGAGACCGGCATCGGCTACCGGCTGGAAGAGGCGGACGGACCTGAGGACGTGAACAGTTGAAACATGAACGCGGCTTGAGCGAACGGTTCAGGCCGCAACACAGGGAGATCCCATGAACCTTCCGGACCTGAAGATCCGCTTTTCCCCCGGCCTGACCCTGGCCCTGGCCGCCTTCATGATCGCCCTTTCCGGGCTGGCGCTGTGGTACCTGGGGCGCGGCGAACACCTGGAGAGCGCCTTTGTGCGCGGCAGCCAGAAGGCCCAGCTGGTGTCGCGCATGCGCGCGGACCTCTATGCCGCCGCCGAGGCCGAGAAGAGCGCCGTCATGGCCGAGACCGACGAAGCGTCGCAGGACAACGCCAAGCGCGCCCAGGCCGCTGCGGACCAGGTCGCTGCGGCGCTGAAGGAGTTCAAGGCGATGCCTGCGGGCAACACCGAGGAGACCGACCTGTTGCGCCGTTTCGAGGAGGCCTTTGCCGAGTACTGCAAGGTTGACGAGGAGGTGCTGGCCCTGGCCGTGCAGAACTCCAACCTCAAGGCCTTTGCCCTGTCCTTTGGCCCGGCCTCGGAGGCATTGGTGAAGATGGAGCAGGCGCTCAGGCCCATCATTGATGCAGGCGCCAAGGGCGGCAAGGCCGCAGCGGCGGCCCTGTCGGCCTCGCGGGCGCTTACCGGGGCCTGGCGCATCCAGGCCCTGCACGCCCCGCACATCACGGAGAAAACCGACGCGCGCATGGACGAGTTGGAACAGCACATGGCCGCTGCCGATAATGAGGTCCGCGCGGATCTCGGCGGGCTTGGCGCTGCCGGTGGCCCGGCGCTGGTGGCCTACGAGAGGTTCCAGACGGCCACGGCGGAGATCGTGCGGCTCTCGCGCCTGAACACCAATGTGCGTTCGCTTGACCTGTCGCTGGGCCGCAAGGTCAAGGTGCTGGCCGTGTGCACCCAGGCCCTGGACGCCCTGAAGGAGCACCTGGGCGGGCTGGGGGTGAAGGCCACGCGGTAAGGACGGCCTTGACCCAGAGCGCTGGAAGCGGCGCAAAAAGCCCCGCAGCGAAATCTCTCATTCGCCAGCGGGGCTTACTCTTTCCTTGGTGCCCAGGGTCGGAATCGAACCGGCATAACCCGAAGGTTGAGGGATTTTAAGTCTCTATTTTGTATTAATTATTACAGCGTGTTGCGCGGTCACTGCGGATAATCTCTGGTGGTTGCGTACGCATGCGCATTCACGAATGATCACCAGTTTGCACTCGCAGTGGAGCAAAATTGGAGCAAACTATTTAGCGTAATCGGCCTCATTCTCGGGCAGTTCTCAGATGGTTTTGGCGGTGGCTCAATCTGGACTGACCTGCGCCCCGAACCGGTCCGGTTTTTAGGGAGCAGGCCGTAAGCTATTTAAGTCGACGGAAATAGAAACATGCAGTACAAATATGGCGTAGGGGTTTTCCCTCCCACGCAGCCACCATGAGGGAGCACATGCCGAGAACCCATGCCTCCATCATCCCCAGAAACATCGCTCACTTGCGTAAAGCCGCCGGGACCATCCAGGTGTCCCCGGAACTGGTGACGGCCTCGGCCGCAGAAATTCCGGCGCTCCTGGTCACGTTGAAGACAGCTCCGCAGGGGCTCACCCAGGCCGAGGCCGCACGTCGGCTCCTGCTCCACGGCGCCAATGCCGTGGGTGCCGAACGGGGCCACACCCGCCTGCGTATGCTGGGTGCGGCCCTGCTCAACCCCCTGGTGATTCTGCTGACGGTCCTGGCCGGACTCTCGGCGTTCACGGGCGATTTGAGGGCCGCCGTGGTCATGGGGCTCATGGTGATTCTCGGCGTAGGGCTGCGTTTCGTTCAGGAGGCTCGGGCAGATACCGCAGCGGCCAAGTTGCGGGCCATGATCTCGGTGACGGCCACTGTGATGCGCGATGGTGAACCCCGCCAGATTCCCTTGACGCAAATTGTGCCCGGCGACGTGGTGCAGCTCGCAGCTGGCGACATGACCCCAGCCGACGTAAGGCTGATTACCTGTAAGGATCTCTTTGTCATCCAGGCCAGTCTCACGGGCGAATCGTTGCCCGCTGAGAAGTTCGACCATGTCGAGGACGGCACAGGGACCACGGCCCTCGAGTTGCGCAATGTCTGCTTTCTGGGCACCAGCGTGGGCAGCGGCGCGGCCACGGCCGTGGTGGTGGCCACCGGAGCGGCCACTTATCTGGGGAGCATGGCCAGCGCCATGGGCGTGGCCAGCCCGCCCACCAGCTTCGATCAGGGCGTCTCCCGGTTCACGTGGCTCATGATCCGATTCATCGCGGTCATGGTGCCGCTGGTATTCATCATCAACGGGCTGACCAAGCATGATTGGCGCCAGGCCTTTTTCTTCGCCATGGCTGTGGCCGTGGGCCTCACCCCGGAAATGCTGCCCATGATCGTGACTGTGTGCCTGTCCAAGGGGGCGTTGGCCATGTCGCGCAAGCGGGTCATCGTCAAGCGCTTAAATTCCATCCAGAACCTTGGGGCCATGGACATTCTGTGCACGGACAAGACCGGAACCCTGACCATGGACAAAGTGGTGCTCAAGCTGCACCTGGACGTGCGCCTGGACGACGACGACGGGGTGCTGGTGCTGGCCTACACCAACAGCCATTTTCAGACCGGGCTTAAGAACGTCCTGGACAAGGCCGTCTTGTCCCACCACGAGCTGCACGCGGAGCTGCGCATTCCGGACTTCCAGAAGCTTGACGAGATACCCTTCGACTTCCAGCGCAAGATCATGTCCGTGGTGGTGGAGACCCCAGAGCACGTGGTGCGGCTCATCGCCAAAGGAGCCTGCGAGGAGATCTTCCAGCGCTGCGCCTTCTGCGAACTGGGTGGGGCCACCTTGCCCTTTGACCCAGTCCTGCTGGCCACGGTGCACGCGGCCTACGAGAAGCTCTCCGGCGACGGCTTCCGGGTGTTGGCCCTGGCCTACCACGACCTGGAGCGCAAGGGCGTGTACACCAAGGAGGACGAGGTCGGCCTGACCCTGCGTGGCTTCGTGGCCTTCTTGGACCCACCCAAGGAGACCACTGCCCCGGCCATCAAGGCTCTGGAGGCTCTGGGCGTGGCCCTCAAGGTGCTCACCGGCGACAACGAGATGGTCAGCCGCAAGGTCTGCCACGACGTGGGCGTGCCCACGGAGCACGTGCTCATCGGCACGGAGATCGAGGCCCTGGACGAGGCCGGGCTGGCCGTCAGGGTGGAGGAGGTGACGCTCTTCGCCCGGCTCTCGCCGGCGCACAAGCAACGCATCATACAGGCCCTGCGTTCGCGGGGGCACGTGGTCGGGTTCATGGGCGACGGCATCAACGACGCCCCGGCCCTGCGCGCGGCGGATGTTGGCGTGTCCGTGGACACGGCCGTGGACATCGCCAAGGAGGCTGCGGACGTGGTGCTCCTGGAGAAGAGCCTTATGGTGCTGGAGCAGGGCGTGCTCGAAGGCCGCAAGGTCTTTGCCAACATTCTCAAATACGTGCGCATGGGCGCCAGTTCGAACTTCGGCAACATGTTCAGCGTGCTCGGGGCCAGCATCTTTCTGCCTTTTGTGCCCATGCTGCCCATCCAGGTGCTGGTGAACAACCTGCTCTATGACTTCTCCCAGGTGCCCATCCCAACGGACGAGGTCGATGCCGATCTGCTGGCCAAACCCAAGCCCTGGGCGCTGGACCGCATCACCCGCTTCATCCTGCTTATCGGGCCGTGTAGCTCGCTTTTCGACTACGCGACCTTTGGCGTCATGATCTACGTATTCGGCTGCCTGGCGCCGGGCAAGGCGTCCCTGTTCCAGACCGGCTGGTTCGTGGAGTCCATCCTGACGCAGACGCTGATCATCCACGTCATCCGCACCAACGGGCTGCCTTTTGTGCAGAGCCGGGCCAGCTGGCCCCTGATCCTGACCACTACGGTCATCATGGCCCTTGGCATGTGGCTGCCCTTTTCACCCCTGGCCGGGCCCCTGGGCATGGTGGCGCTGCCGCCGCTCTACTGGCCGCTCTTGGCGGGCATGTCTCTGTGCTACGTGCTCCTGACCCAGGGGGTGAAGACGTTCATGTTGCGCAGGCAGTGGATCTGATGCCCGAGGCGTTACGGTGGCTGGGGTAGCGCAGGCAACCGCTTGCGCGAAGGTGCCAGCGGCAGGTGCTCAAGATGAACGCGGCCCGGTCCATTGTTGAGGGTAGTTGGATGCAGAAGTTGCGCAGGGGTTGTATGAAGTTCGATCTGTAACGGAAAATGCCCCGCTTGCGAATTCATGCATTCGCGAGCGGGGCATTTTCTTTCTTTGGTGCCCAGGGTCGGAATCGAACCGACATAACCCGAAGGTTGAGGGGCATTAAGTCTCTACTTTGTGTTAACTATTACAGTATGCTGTTAGGCGCCAGCGAATAATCTCTGCTGAGTGCGTACACCTGAGCACGCACGAATGTTCACTGGTTTGCACTCGCAGTGGAGCAAAATTGGAGCAAGATGACTTGCCCCTACCCGTCTTTCTTGGTCAGAACTCTAACAAATTCTGGAATGGATTAGGGAGGCATATCCGTGAACCGCAGCATCTTGTATGGAGGCTGCGGCAGTGGGGCGCAACGCCAGCCAATGTGAAGACATGTAAGTTGGTTCATTTCGTGTAGTAGGCCATGTTCCCCCGGATGATCAGGCGCACGAAGCTGTGGCCAGACACGGGCGCTGTCTCCTCGGAAAAGAAGGTCAGGTGCACCACAGGGCCAAGCTCTGTCCGGCCGTTTTGGCCAGGGGGGGAATAGGTCTGCGTGGCTGCGCCGACCACTGCGGGGTCGAAGCTGAAGGCAAATACCCCGCCGGTCACGGGCAGCTCGCCTTGGGCCAGCACCGCGCCGGGCATGATCATGGCGTAATGGACGCTCCGGGCCGTGGTGGCGCCGGTGATCCGCAGCCCCTTGGCCGGGTCGATCTTCGACACGGGCGGCAGGTTGAGCCGCAGGGGCGAGAGCGCCGCCGGGCGCTGATTCTCCACGACGTAGAACTCGCCACCGCTTTTGGGCAGGCCCGGCACCACGGCCGCATGGCCCTGCCAGTCCCCCTCCAGGGTGTAGCGGTAGACGCCAGGCTGGTCGAGGGTCCACCGCTCCCGGCCTACGAAGGAACCGTTCCCGTCGCCAGACCCCTGCGCCACCCTGCGGGTGCCGTCCGGCCAGGTCAGGGCAAAGGTCACGTTCACCGGGCCGAAGGGGTCGATCTGCACCGCAGGCATGAAGGCGGTCCCGGCCTCGTAGACCATGCCGGGCCGGGCATTGGTCGCTAGGAAAAAGCGCGCCTTCTGGTGGAAAGGCCCCAGGATATCCTCGGCTCCCGGAGCCACCACGCGGTTGTTGTTGGAGCCCTTAGGCAGGATGAAGGCGCTGGCCATGTAGCCCGCATAGAGCGGCGGCTGATTCTTCTGGCGGAGCACCACGCCGCCCAGTAGGCGGTAAATGTCGCCGGGATTGTCTCCGCCGTGGCCGCCGCCGATCTGTCCCCCGAAGTTCTGGCGGCTGGTGGACCAGTAGGGCGCGCGCACGCCGTTTTCGGCCACGAGGAAGCGCCCCATCAGGCCCGGCCTGGGCGCGCCCGCGTAGTAGTAGTCCCAATCCGTGATGTACTCCGGAAACAGGTGCGGGGAATAGCCGTTGGAGGTCTGCAGCCCCACGTTGGTCAGGCCGATGTTCTGGAGCCTGGGCTCAAGCGGCTTCTGCTCCCCCTTGCGCTCCCAGGTCAGGACCGGGACGATCTTGTTGGCTCCGTCGCCGTCGCTGGCGATGAGCAGGGCGTCGCCGTCGCGGTAGGGGAAGTTGATGTGGTCGAGGTGGCGGTTGTCGCCCCCCTCCTCGGAATAGCCCTCGAAGTGGCTCTCCCCGCGCTCCTCGAAGGTCTTGCCGACCTTGATTCGTTTGCCATGTGCCACGATGGGCGAATCCGGCGAAAAGACCACGCCGGCATGATGCATGGTAGAGACCCACAAGTGCCCGTCGGGGTCGGTGTACTTCGCGAGCACCGTGGCCAGGTATTCGCCCGGAGCATCCAGAGGCAGGGGCTTCAGGCCCTGGGAAGGCCCGAACACGCCCCCGGTCGTGGCCCTGCCGGAGCTGATGGCGGTGCGCACGTTCCGGGGGTCCGAGTTGACAAAGAGCTGGGCCTTGACCTCCACGTCCGCCGGAACCGCCGGGGAAAACCCCATATCGCGGCCGTAGCGGCTGCCAACGGCATAGGCCTGGCCCTGGAATGTGGCGGTGGCCAGCGTTATGCGCTTGGCGATCCAGAAACCGTATGTGCCCCCGCCCTCATAGCGGTTGCCCCAGACGTCCTGGGTCCAGCCGGAGGCCCGCACGGTGTAGCGGCCATACATCCAGGGCCGCCAGCGCGTGAAGGCCGGGTTGCGTGTGGTGGGCCAGCGCCCGTCGCGACCGATAAAGGGCGCAGTGCCGAGCTCCTCTGTCCGGCCGTCCGGCCCGGTGACCTTGAGCGACAGGGAGCCCTTGGCAAAGTCCCAGGGGATGTTCTGGGTGTCGGTGATGGTGTCCGTGGGGAAGCGCGGCTCCAGGTTATAGGGCAGCACGGCGGGCGTGCTGTTCTCGGAATAGAGCGGCAGCACGACCTCGTCTTGGATGAGGTTGCGGCCGGACAGGGCGAAGCGCCGCTTGTCCTCCTCGGCCACCACGCCGCGGTAGCCGTTGGAGTTGTACTGCTCCAGCAGCACCCAGGGCACGCGCGGCTTGATGGCGGTTGCATCCACCGGGCGGCCGTCCAGACGGGTGCCGCTGGCAGGCAGCGGCGGGGAGTAGCACTCCGAGGCGTTGGGTTCTTTTACAAATCCGCGCCGGGCAAAGGCCGTGCCGTTCAGGCTCACCAGCCGTTTCTTGAGCGCCGCCCCGAAGTCGAGGCGCAGGCGGTAGATGCCCGGCGGAAGGTTCTGGGGCAGCTTCGTCTTGATGTGGAAACTCACGAGGTGTTGTTCTTTATGAAGCGAGGCCACGCTCAGCGGGACCGTGACCAGCTCGTCCACAGGGGTGCGGAAAGCGTCGCCGAAGCGCTGCGTCACAGCGCCCTGCGCGCCGCCTTCGATGGCCAGCCCGGTTGGCGTCACAAGGGTGGACATGCGCTCGTCGCTGGGAAGTCTCAGCACGCCGTCGGCGTCAAAGGAGCGCTCCGCCGTAACCAGCATGAGCATGGAGTCCGGGCGTGCGTTGTTGCCCATCAGGCCCGCGACGAGGCTTTCCGGGACGCGCAGCAGGGCGTGGATTTCAAGATCAGCGCCGGGTGCCAGCCTGCCGGGCGAGGCCACGACCTGCACAGACCAAGGGCCGAAAGCACTGGAGTTGCTGCTGGCGAAGTGCAAATCCTGCGCACCGCCTGGCTGCAATGTTGCGCACGACAAAAGGGCAAGCGCAAGCGCCGCCCCGCACAATAGAAGCAAAACATATCGCCGTGTCATCCGGAATTCCTCGCACTGCCGGGCTGCGCAGCCTCTATGCATGGAGCTGCTGCCCGTGACTTGACGTTGTATGTTGAGCCTCTTTCAGCTGCTGGCTGCACCTCTAGCATAAAATACGCCACTCCGAGGAGAGGTTCTCGGGATACCTGATGCGAGAGGAAGGAATGGGAGGGCAACGATTGTACGTGGTAGTACAAAATGCCACTGGAATGAAAGACGTTCCGCTGTGAATATCTCATTCACATGTGGAGCTCACTCTCCCAATGGTGCACAGGCTGGAGACCGGCCCTTTCTTGTTCCATTTGGTGAGTCTGGTGAAGCAAAGTTGGAGCTTGCTGGCGAAAGCCCGCCCGTCGCCTTCTTCGCCGCGTTCGTCAGCGACGAACCGTGCGTCACCTCATTGCGCATCGCGTTTTTGCTCGATGGGCAAGCGGACGATAAAGGTCGTGCCCTTGCCGGGTTCCGTCTCGAAAAATATCTGCCCCTTGTGCTTTTCCACAATGATGCTGCGCGAGATGGCCAGTCCCTGGCCGGTGCCCTTGCCCACCTCCTTGGTGGTGAAGAACGGATCGAATATCTTAGGCTGTACGTCTGGGGGGATGCCTGTCCCGGTGTCGGTGACGCGAATCTCGGCCCAGGGACCATTTTCCCGCGTGCTCAAGGTGATGAGCCACTCGCCCTGTGGGTCGATTTCAATCGCGTCGGTGATGGCGTGAACGGCGTTGATGATGAGGTTCAGGACCACCTGGTTGATCTCGCTGATCATGCATTCCACCAACGGCAGGCTGGGGTCGAGGTCGGTCTTCAGGTCGGACACGTATTTCCATTCATTGCGGCTCACTACGGCCGTGCTGCGTATGGCCTCGTTCAGATCCGCCGCCACCATGCCTGTGGAACCAGGATGCGCGAACTGCTTCACCGAGCGCACGATCACGCTGATGCGTTCCACGCCTTCGAGGGTTTGGGCGATGGCGTTCGGCATCTCTTCCTCAAGATAGGCGAGGTCATGCTTGACGATGGCGGCCTCCACGGCCTGGATCATCTCCTGGGGCACAGGGCCTGTCTTGGCCGCTTCCAGCAGGTGGCGGAACTCGCCGCACATGGACATCATGTGTTCAAAAGCCTCTTTGATGAACTGGACGGCTCTGTTCAAAATTTGTGTTGAAGCCTACCCCGCAAGCCCCATCCCCGCACAGCCCCGTAGCCAATTCGCCGAGTTCTGCGCCACGCCCTTGCTGTCGAGCGTCTGGAACCACGCCAGA